>Ga0194063_10000149_pt1 | contig 48759 bp, 50 predicted proteins | sample SepL3720m_MetaG_FD_155459 | JGI IMG/M metagenome (GOLD analysis project Ga0194063, IMG submission 155459) | Anoxic zone freshwater microbial communities from boreal shield lake in IISD Experimental Lakes Area, Ontario, Canada - Sep2016-L373-20m | ecosystem: Environmental > Aquatic > Freshwater...
CTGATATTGCCATAGAATTAGCCCAAAAAGTTGTTTTTGAAAGAGCAATTGGAATTTTGATTTGTGGATCAGGAGTTGGAGTTTGTGTGGCAGCAAATAAAGTTAAAGGTGCTTATGCAGCTTTGTGTACTAGTGAAAAACAAGCTAGACTAGCTAGAGAAGATGATAATGCTAATATTTTATGTTTATCTGGAGAATTGATTGATGAAGACCTTAATGAAAAGATTGTTAAAACATTTTTAGAAAGTGTTTTTTCCCCAATAGAAACTCACATTAGAAGAATTAATAAAATTAAAGAATATGAAGAAACTAAGATCAATTAATGAAATAGAATTTGATTTCGATGTAATTTTGAGGTTAGACACTGATTTGCCAATAGAAAATGGGGTTGTTTTGGATAATAGCCGACTAGTTAAATCTTTGCCAACTATTAAGTTGTTATTGCAAAGAGATTGCCGAATGATAATTGTTGGTCATCGAGGTCGTCCTGATGGGAAAGATGAATCTTTGTCGCTTCGACCAGTTTATAGCGAATTAATGGGATTATTGGAAACTGATGGTCAAGATTGGGTTGAAAGCGTATTTATCGATGATATAAAAAACACTAAAGAAATTGAAAGAGCGATTGAATCAAACCAAATTGTTTTTGTAGAAAATTTGAGATTTCATAAGGAAGAAGAACTTGGTGACAATTCCCTATTTGGTGAATTGAAGGATGTTGCTTCTATTTTTGTTAATGATGCTTTTGCAGTGGCTCACAGAAAAGCAGCCTCAGTTTTGCTTTTTGAAGAAATGGAAACATTTTACGGCTTAAGTTTTGTTGAAGAAGTGGAAAAAATTGGAAAAATTTTGGAAATGAAAGAAAAACCGATGACAATAGTTTTGGGTGGGGCTAAGGAAGACAAATTGAAAAACTTAGAAGAATTAAGTAAAAAGGCTGATTTCATATTGGTTGGTGGAAAATTACCAAAGATAATTTCTAATGACAAATGTCTAATTTCTAATAAAAAGGTGGTTGTTGCGGAGTTAAGAGAAGATGGGTTGGATTTGAGTGATAAGGACATTGAAGATTTTAAAAAGATTATTAAGGAAAGTAGAATAATAATTTGGGCTGGAGCGATGGGTTTTTATGAAAAAAGTGATTGTCAAAAAGGAACTGAAGAAATAGCTAGAGCAATTGCTGCTTCAAAAGCTTACAAAATTATTGCTGGTGGCGACACTGGAGCTTCAATTGTAAATTTAGGCTTAAAAGATAAAATTGACTATGTTTGTTCAGGTGGTGGAGTGATGTTGGAATTTTTAAGTAAAGGAACTTTGCCATCTTGGTAGATGTTAGAATTAATTATGAAAGAAAATAATAAAAAACTAAAAGTTGGAATTAATGGTTTTGGAAGAATCGGAAGTGTGGTTTTAAGAGCGATAATCTTGGAAAAATATGATGTTGAAGTGGTGGCAATTAATACTTTAGGTGATTTGCCAGTTGATGCTTATCAAATGCAATTTAAATATGATTCAGTTTATGGCCGTTTACCAATGAAGATTACTTGTGGTGATCCTAAAAAAAGTGGTGAAATGGGTCGATTAGAAGTTGGTCAAACGAGTATTCCAATCCTAGGTGAACGAGATCCAGCCAAAATCCCTTGGAAAAGTTATGGAGCTGAAGTGGTTTTAGAATGCACTGGAGCTTTCACTGATGAAAAAGCTTTGGCTCACATTAAAGCTGGAGCTAAAAAAGTAATTATTAGTGCACCAGGAAAAGCAGCTTCTATCCCAACTTATATAATGGGAGTTAACCATCAAGACTATAAAGGTGAAAAGTTAATTTCTAATGGTTCTTGCACTACTAATTGTGTGGCGCCAATTGTTAAATTAATTGATCAAAAAATTGGGTTCCAACAAGGAGTTTTGACTACAATTCACGCCTACACCACTAACCAAAATATAGTTGATGGAAATGGTAAAGATGCTAGAAGAGCCAGAGCGGCCGCAATTAATATTGTGCCAACTTCAACTGGAGCAGCCGAAGCAGTTATCGCTTGTTATCCTGAAGCTAAGGGAAGATTCGCAGGAACAGCTATTAGAGTTCCAGTCATTTGTGGAAGTTATTCTGATTTAACTTTTAAAATGGTTAAAAAAACTAGTATTGAAGAAATTAATGTTATTTTTGAAGAAGCTAGTGTGACTAAAGAATTAGTTGGTAAACTGAAAGTTACTTATGAACCAATTGTTTCTTCTGACATAATCGGAAATAATTCTTCTTGTTTGATTGATACTCAAATGACAAATGTATTATCTGGTGACATGGTCACAATCGGAGCTTGGTATGATAACGAATATGGTTACAGTTGCAGATTGGTTGAAAATGCTCTTTGGATTAGCAAAAAATAATATATGCAAATAATTCCAACAATTTTAGAGAAGCAATTTGATTTAGCTGAAGAAAAAATAAAACTAATTAAAGATGAAATTAGATGGATTCAAATTGATGTGATTGATAATGTTTATTTGCCAGGGAAAACTTTTGAATTAGAAAGATTGACTCGAAGCCAATTGAACACTGAAAATATTCTTTGGGAAACTCATTTAATGGTTAATGAACCAATAAAATGGATTGAAAAATCGAATTTCATTGATGCGGCCAGAATTATTGGACAAGTGGAAATGATGAGTGATTTGGAAGAATTTGTTTCTAAAGTTAAAGACACAGCTGAGGCTGGTTTGGCTTTTGATATTGAGACTGAAATTAAAGAAATTCCAGAAGAAACTGATTTAGTTTTGTTAATGGCCAGAAAAGCTGGTTTTGAATCACAAGAATTTGATGACCGAATTTTTGAAAAGATTGAAAAACTTAAAATAATGAGAGAAGAAAGAGATTTAAGATTTAAAATTGGAGTTGATGGCGGAATCAATGAAAATAATATTGAAAAGTTAAAAGAAGCTGGAGTTGATGTCGCCTATTGCGGTGGAGCAATTTTTAATGGTAACGTTTTAAATAATTTAGAAAACTTGAAAAGTCATGTTTAATATTTTCAAAAAAACAACAAAAACAATTAAAAAAGTAGCTTTTTTCGGAGCTAATGACGCTAAAAAAACTGATCAAAACTTTATTGATGCTTACAACACAGCTAAGTTATTAGCTGAATCTGGTTATATTATTGTTAATGGTGGTGGACCAGGAGTGATGTTGGCTAGCACATTAGGAGCAAAGGCTGGAAATGGAAAGGTGGAGATAGTTGTTTTAGACCCTAAAAAAGTTCCTGATAATTATGAGGGAATTTATCAAAAAAATTATGATTTAGCCGATCAAATAATCGTGACCAGAGATTATCCTAGTAGATTAAATAAATTAGTAGCGTCAGCCGATGCTTTTGTTATTTTTGAAGGTGGAACTGGAACTTTGTCTGAAGTTGGTTTGGTCTGGGAAATGGCAAAGTTTGAATATGGTCATCATGAACCAATAGTCTTTTTTGGTAAAAAATGGGGTGAAATAGTTAAAACTATAATTAAAGATTTAAATTTTGAAAGTAAAGAAAAAAGAGTTGTGGCCTTGGCAAATACAGCCCAAGAAGTTTTGGAAATTTTTAATTAATTAATTCTGGTTGTGAGTTGTATTTAATTAAAAAAGGTTTTTTAGTGGTTTTAATAATATTTGTTTTATCAACTTCTAAAATAACTAATTCTGAACTTGAAGTTTCTTTTGACCAATTTTGATCAAAAATAAAATTACCAAGAGAATAAAAAATAACTTTATTTTTATAAATTTCAGTTGATTGTAAAACATGAGGATGATGACCATAAATAATGTCAGCTCCAGAATTAATGAGTTGATGAGCTAAATCGACTCGCCAAATTTCTGCTTTAGGTAGATATTCATTACCCCAATGAAGAGAAACAATAAGCCAATCAACTTGAGAATCATATTTTTTAACTAGAGAAATTATTTTTTTTGAATCTAAATTAGGATTAGTAATGAAATCAAAACCTAAAAACCCAAATTTAATACCATTAATCTCTTTTTTAATAAATTCAGTATCAGGATTATGAGAATAAAAATAAGAAATTTGATTTTCTTTTAAATAATTTTTAGTTTGGTTAAAACCATCTTGACCATAATTAAAAATATGATTATTAGCCAAATTAAAAACAAATTTATTTTCTTTCAAATAAGGAAGGAATCTAGAATCACCACAAAAAGTAAAAGTGCCAGTTTGACCTTCGGGACAACTATTGATGATTGGACTTTCTAGATTAGCTAAATTGAAATCATTTGATTTAAGAAGAGAAGAAATTTTTTGGAAACTCCAAGAAAAATCTTTTTTTGATCTGGCGATAGTAGTTATATAACGACCAAGACCTAAATCCCCGGCTAGAGAAAAAGTGACTGTATTTTTTTTCTCTGGTGATGGAATTATAAGAAAACCAGTTTTACTATAATTTTCTTCTAATTTTGGCGTAAGAATAGGTTTTTTAAAAACTAAAAAAAGTAAAAATAAAATAAAAGAAAAAACAATAAAAACTAAAATTTTTTTAAACAACATTAGTTAATCTTAACAAAGTTATTTTTTGATAAACTATAAGATGATGTTTAAACAGTTTTTAATATTAATTTTGGCATCATTTTTTTTGAGTGGATGCTCTTTGTTGCCAAAAAAATCGACTTTGGAAATTAGTTCATATCCAGTAGCAAAAGTTTTTATTGATAATAAAGAAATGGGAATGACTCCTTATAAAAATAACAGCCTTAAACCAGGAATAATTGAAGTCAAATTGAAAACTAATGACCAAGAATGGGTTAAAAAAATAGATTTAAAAAATAATATAAATACAGTTGTTGATTGGGAATTTGGAAATGGTAAGGAAAGTTCTGGTGGTTATGTTTTATTTTTAGAAAAAACTGGTGATGCTAAAAAATCTAGTTTAATGGTTAATGTGGTGCCTGATAAATCAGTTATAAATATTGATAGTGAAATTAAAGGCGTCTCCCCTTTGAGATTTAATACAGTCAATAGTGGTGATAGACAATTGGTTTTATCTGCTTCTGGATATAAAGATTTGAGTGTTTTTGTGAAGGCAATAAATGGTTATCAATTAGTGATTGATGCAACTTTGGCTCAAGAAATTTCTCCTAAAATTAATGAAATTCAAGCCAGCACCCCAACAGTGAATAGCAAAAAAGTAGTTATAAAAGAAACTGGGACTGGTTGGTTAAGAGTTCGAGAACAAGCTAATAATGGCAGTAAAGAAATAGTTAAGGTTAAACCAACAGAAAGCTACCCTATTCTTGAAGAAGGAACTGATTGGTATAAAATCGATTTGGGTAATAATAAGAGTGGTTGGGTTTCAGCTAAGTACGTTTCGATAGTCGAATAAAAACACTGACAAAAATTAGAGCTATCCCAATAAAGACATAGAGTTTTTGTTGACTGTTTAAAAAGAGAGCAATCAAGCCTAAAAATAAGCTAAAAGACCAATAAGCTAGGGAAATTGATCGGCGTGACCAACCTAATTTTAGGAGTTGATGATGAAAATGTTGGCCATCACCTAGATAAATAGGTTTTTTGTTTATGAATCTACGAACTATTGTGAAGGTAGCATCAAGCATTGGAACACCTAGAAGAAAGATTAGAGTAGCTAATTTGGCCCCAGAAAGGATGGCTAGAACGGCTAGAAAGAATCCGGCTAGACTTTTACCACTATAACCAGGCATTATCCTTTGAGGAAAGAAATTAAAAGGCAAAAAACCTAGATAAGCACCAGCCACACTGCCAGCTAGAATGATTACTGGCCATTGAGTAATGTCAGCTGAATAACGAAGAGCTAAAATACCAATGAAAATTGCTGAAATTGAGGTGAAACCAGGGAGTTGACCATCAACGCCAGTGGCCCAACCGACAATATTCATACACCAAACAATCCAAATGACCGCTAATAAATCGGAAATTACCCAAATGCTGTGAGGGCCAAATAGATCAAAATTAATTTTTAGGAAAGATAAATCGATTACTCCCCCAAAAGGATTGGAGATGAAAGAAATACCAATCCCTGAAGCAACAACAATTAGAGCAGTGACAATGTTTGTCACTAATCTTAATTTAGGACTGATATCTTTGACATCATCAAAAAGACCAACTATTAAGGCTAGAAAAGCTGCTAGAAGAATCCCTATTAAATGTTTGTCTGGAGGTAAAAACATTAAAGAGGTAATTAAAACACTGATGAAGATTGGCACACCACCACCTCGAGGGACAGGTTTAAGAGCAGTAGCATTATTAGTTTTGGTTTGTTTCTTAGCTGGATCCTCTATCCAATTTCTGGAAATAAAAAATCTGATAGTCAAAGGAGTTAAAACATATGAAGCAAAAGCTGATAGAAAAATAATTACAAGGAAAGTGGCTAACATTAAGAAATTAAATTAATTATTTGGAAAAGAGTAACTAGAGATAGAAAAGAAAAGACCAGAGAAAAGACAACTAACAATCTTGATAAGAGTTGAATTCTATTAAGAAAAATAGTGGCCAGAAGATTATTAATTAAAACTATAATTATTGAAAAAGTTGGTAATAAAAATAAGGCTGAAGCATGGGCAAGTTGATCTTCACCCCAAGGTTGTGAATAGTATAGAGGAACTTGATCTGGAAGACTGTTAAATTTGAAAATCAAAAAAGCTATTTGAGAACCAATTAAAATTATGTTCCACCAAAAAATTTGATTATTAATCTTTTCTTGCCAAAATTTTCCTAGAGCTGAAATTTGAAGAGATATTAATCTAAAAAATGACATTTATTTAAGTTTATAAATAATTACTGAATCGAAAGCCTTGGCAGGATAATAATATTCTTTTATTAAATTGTCTAGTTCTTGAAAAGGTCGACCGTTCATTTGGTAATAAATAATTAGTTTAGGAGGAGTATTTTTTAATTGACTAATTGTGACATTGTAGGCATTAAAATCGACTATGTGATAGGCAACAGTAAACCTACCGACTGGAAGTCTGTCGGATAATGAATAGATGAAAGATTCGTCTCCCCATAAAAATATTTTTTCATTTTCAGCGGTGTTTTCTTTGACATAATTGGAAATGTCATAAATTCTTTGAACACCAGAACCAAAGAAAGAATAGTAGTTTGCTTGACTTTTTTGGCCTAGAGCATAGCTATAAAAATTTTTATAATAAGCAGTGGTTGGATAAGAATAAAAATTAAATTTCCAAAAAACAAAAACTAGAAAAGCCACTGATAGAACAAGAATCGCTTTGGCTATTATTTTATAAGATTTAGAAAAGATGGCTCCAATGACTAAACATAGAGATGGTAGAGTTTGAATTAGATAATGAGGGTAAGGTCGGCCGGAGAGTAGAGCGGCAAAAATGGTTGTTCCAAACCAAAACAAAAGGAAAGCAATTTTTTTATCAATTACTTTTTTGATTAATAAAACATAAATTACTAACCAAGCTAGAATTAGAATTATTAAGCGGTTTATTAGACCACCACTGGCTAAAGAACTGCTTTGGTTCCCAGTTGACCAAGACGAAAGATAACTAAAGTTTTGCATTAAGGAAGCACTGATGAAGAGACTTAGAGCTTGATGAAAATAATAATAGATTCCCCAAGCTAAAATTGGAATGGAAAAACTGATTAAAAAGCCAATCAAAATAGGTATATTTTTGATTCTTTTGGAAAAAATGTTTTTTAAATTAAAACGACTAATTAAATCAAACTTTTCCAGAGCTAAAAATATTGTTAGGAAAATACATTCGAACAGGACTGGCATTTTGATGGTGAAAGCTAAACCTAAAATGAAAGCAGACAGAAAATAATCTCGAGTTTTTTTGGCATTTAAAAAAATGAGAACACCCAAAATAGTTGGCAAAAGCATGAATATTTCGGCATTAGCAATTGTTCCTTCAATAAAAGGGATGGAAGTCAAAAATACAAATAAAATCAGAGCTATTTTGATAATTTTTGGTTCTAGAAACTTTTTAGCAAGAAGATTAAAACAATAAACTGTGATTGCCATAGATAATAGAAGTAAGAGACGGAAACCAAAAACAGTGTGACTGATGGCAGCAAGAAAATAGAGAGTTGGTGGCTTATTGTCGTGGATTTGAGTGTAAAGATTTAAACCTTTATTTAAACCTTCACCAATAGTTAGATAAATCCCCTCATCTCCATACCAAGCTGGTTCAAAAAGAGAAGGTATCCTTAAAAGTAAAAAAAATAGAGCAATTAATATAAAAAATTTATATTTTTGCAAAGCTTTAAACATTAGTTAAATATAACATCTATGGCTTGGCTTTTTTGTCGGTTGTTTTGTAGTCGAGTCTTTTACCTATGAGTAGACGAGTGTGGGAATGAAGACCTGGGAGAACAGACATAGTTAGAGTTGCCAAAGGCATGAAAGGCCATTGAAGAATATTTTTGAGAATATTAAAAAAGCCTTTCTTTTGATTGACTGGACGAAGTTTCCAATCTAGAACGATGACTACAAAGAGAGGAAGAAGACAAATAGTTAAAATAAAGTTAGAAATGCGAGGTAGATTGTAGCCAATGGCGGTTTGGAAAAATTTAGGATTTAGAATTACTGGAAGTGAAGTTCCAATTGTAAGAATGAACCAATTACTGGACCAAATTAAATGGGTTTGAATTAATTTAAAAATTCTTAAAGCTCTAGTGATGAATGGAATTTCTGTGTGGATTCTAGCTTGTTCAATTGAATAAGGAATGTCAATTGCTCCCCAAGCATGGCGGACACATTGATCATAACGGTTTTTGAGAGCGGCAAAATAGTTTTTACCATCTGGAGCATCGACAACAGTTGGCAAGAAGATTGGTTCAACCATGGCCTTACCACCACTAGAAAAGAAAGCTTGCATAAAGATATGCCAATCTTCTGGAATCATATCGATGTCCCAATAACCGGTGGAATCAATTAATTCATAGGAAGATGAATAACAAGAATAGTTGAAAAAGAGACCATCTGGCTCTTGAATGTTAGCAATATGGATGACATTACCCATGATACCAATGATTCTGATCGGACCTGGAACTTCATTAATATTATGATGCCAAAAAATTGGAGATTGCCAAAAACGATAGTAACGGTTTTGGTTGCTACCAAAATTGTAGGTCAGAGCTGAAAAATATTTAGGGTTAAAAACAGTGTCAACGTCACAACTAGTTAGGGTTAAATTCCCAATTTTGTATTTACCATTATCAATAAAGTTCTTTTTAAAGTATTTAGCAGCCCAACCTTCATTAGTATGTTTACCGGCAGTTTCTCCTGGAAGACCAGCTGGATGTTCAGTAAAAATTAAATCTCCAAAAGTGTTTTTATATTTTTTTTGAAAATAATCGATGGTTCTTTGGTTGTTCTCAGCTCCAGCTCTTTCCTCTTGGGCAATAATGACATGAATTTTTTTAAGATTTATATCTATTTGAGCAGCCAAACTGCCAACAGCCATTTCAATCACTTCAACAGGTTCTTTATATGAAGAAATGATGATGACATGATTAATAAGATCATATTTAAGCCAATCAGCTCTGAAATTTTCTTTGTAGGCATCTAACCAATTTGTGCTTTTAGCTTTTTTAATTTTAAAATAGCCTTTTAAAGAAAAGAATGAGGTTTTAAAAGATTGATATAACCAATAGACCAAAAAAGCGATGACAAAATAGGCAACGGCTTTTGGGACTACAAAAGCACCCCAAATTGGGAAAAGAATAACCATCCAAGCAAAAAAACCGGGAATCATCTCCCAAAGTCGATAAATTTTTGTATTTTTATTCATATGAATGCATTATTATATCAAGGAGTAATTAAGTTTAGGATAAAATACATAAAGATGAAATTAGATGATTCAATTAAAAAGACAATTGCCTATGCAAAAAAGCATGGTTGTGAACTTAATTTTGAGGAAATTAAAGAGAGATTAATATCTAGTGAGGTTTATGGTGATGAAGATATTAAAAAAATCCTCTTTAAAAACCCCCTTCCCGATAAATCGGGATTCCCCCTTGATGAAGGGGGAAAATTAAAAGAAATAAAAATAAAGAAGGCGAAGAAATTAGCTCTGTTACTTAAAAAGAAATTTAAAAATATTTTAATGGTTGGGGTGACAGGATCGGTGGCGGCTGGACATCCTAAAAAAAATGATGATATCGACATAATAATAATTACTAGAAAAAATGCTTTATGGCAAACTAGACTGAAACTGAGATTTTTTATTTATATTAATCAAATCCCCCACCGAAAATATGGACAGAAAGAAAATAAAGACGAATTTTGTTTTAATTTTTGGCTTGATGAAGATAATTTATTACTACCAAAAAGTAGACAACATTTAAGAAGTGCAGTTGATCTGATTTTAATGAAGCCAATATTAAATAGAGAAAATACTTATGGGAAATTTATATTAGAAAATAGTTGGGCAAAAAAGTGGGTAATTAATGGATATTCTAAAATAGATGTTAGATCGTCGATGTTAGATCGTCGAAATAGAAATAATTATTTTGGATGGGTTTTGAATTTATTAATTTTTATCCCCCAATATTTGTTTATGAGAAGAAAAATTAGAAATGAAGAAGTTAGTTTGAAACAAGCTTTTTTCCATACAAAAGATAATCATAAACCTGTTAAAATATAAGTTATGCAGTCCCCTTCAAAGAATAGGTTCCCTGGCCAACTAATTTTTAATGTAGTAGCTGTGGCTTTTAGTTTTGGAATTTTGTATTTTTCTATTTTTAAAACTAGTCTAGATACAATGGCTAAAAACAACAATGATAATAAATTGAGAATTGAACCAATTGAATTTGTTATGAATAAAAAAAATGGAGAACAGGAAAAATGCACTTATAGCCTTCCGGAAGTAAAAACATTACCTAATAGCCCAATTTACAAAGTTAAAGAACTTAGAGATTTTATGTGGATATTATTGAGCCATGAACCTCTAGATAAAGCCAAAATAACTTTATTAGTGGCTGATAAAAAAATGAATGAATCGTTGAATCTTTGTAAAGAAAAAAATTATAATTTAATTCTAGATACTAGTGAAGAGGCTATAAATAAATTAAAATATGCAGAGGAGATTACTTCAAATATTAATAAAGAAAGTACTGATTCAAAAAAGTTAAAAGAAGAAATTAATAAAGCTGGGTTAGCATACAAAGAAGCATTAATTAAAATGAACACTGATAAAAAAATAGATCAAAATAAATATAATGAAATAGTTACAGATCTAGATAAATGGAATGAAGAAAATAAAGAAAGATAAAAAAAGTATTAAAAAAATACTTAAATTTAAATCAAGAATAAAGTGGATAACATTGGGAATTATTGGTGCAATTGTTTTGACTGTCTTATTAACTATATATATAGTTGCTAAAAATATTCCTAGTCCTAAAAAATTAATAACTGCTGATCAATATCCAGAATCGTCGCAAATTTTTGACCGTAATGGAGTGCTTCTCTATGAAATTTATGCTGACAGAAATCGAGTCCCAGTTTTGATTAGCGAAATTCCTGATAGTCTTAAAAAAGCAACTTTAGCAATTGAAGATTCAAATTTTTATAATCACGGTGGTTTTGATATTAAAGGAATTTTAAGAGGTTTATTTAGAACTATCGTTCAAAAAAGACTTCAGGGTGGTTCAACCCTGACCCAACAATTAGTTAAAAATGCCCTATTAACACCAGAAAGAACAATCTCTAGAAAAGTTAAAGAAGCTATTTTGACTGTGGCAACAGAGTTCCTTTATAATAAAGACCAAATTTTGGAAATGTATTTTAATCAAACTCCTTATGGTGGAACTGCTTGGGGTGCTCAAGCTGCTTCAAAAAATATTTTTAACAAAAATGTCAGAGATTTAAATTTAGCTGAATCGGCTTTGATTGCTGGTTTGCCCGGTTCACCAACTAAATATAATCCATTTTTACACCCACAAGCAGCTAAAAATAGACAAGAGATGGTTTTAATTAGAATGAAAGAATTGGGATGGATTAATGATGAAGAATTTGAAAAGGCTAAAAGTGAACAGCTCAATTATTCTGTTACCAAAAACGATATTTCAGCCCCACATTTTGTCTTTTATGTTAGAGAAAAATTGATTGAAAAATATGGTGAAAAAATGGTGTCTGAGGGTGGTTTAAAAATTACTACTACTTTAGATCTAAACTTACAAAAATATACTGAAACTACTGTGGCTTCAGAAGTGGCAAAATTGAGAAAATCAAATGTCACAAATGGATCTGCTTTGATTACTGAACCAAAAAGTGGACAAATATTAGCAATGGTTGGGTCAGTCGATTATTTTTCAAACGATATTGATGGTAAATATAATGTGACTACAGCTCTAAGACAACCTGGATCATCAATTAAACCATTAAATTATGTGGTTGGTTTAGAACTAGGGAAAATAACAGCTGGATCGATAGTTGATGATAGCCCAACTTGTTTTGCTCAAATAGGCCAAAAGCCATATTGTCCAACTAATTATGGAAATGCTTATCATGGTTTACAAACAATCAGAAATTCTTTGGCTAATTCATTAAACATAGGAGCAGTTAAAGTTTTGAAACTAAATGGTCTAGAAACTTTTGTAGCTTCAGCATCAGCAATGGGAATCAGTAGTTTTAAGGATCCTTCAAACTATGGTTTATCTTTGACTTTAGGTGGTGGTGAAGTAATGATGACTGACATGATTACAGCCTATGGAACTTTGGCTAATATGGGAATTAAACAAGAAATTAGCCCTATTTTGAAAGTGGTTGATCAACGAGGTAAGATTTTGGAAGAATATAAAGAAGGAGCTGGAGAAAGAGTTTTGTCTAGGGAAGCAACTTTCATTATTCAACAAATTTTATCTGATGATGGAGCTAGATCAATGGTTTTTGGAAGAGGTTCTCTTTTAAATATTAAAGGTCATCCAGAAGTGGCAGTTAAAACTGGAACTACAAACGATTTAAGAGATAACTGGACTCTTGGTTACACTTCTGATTTTGTGGTTTCAACTTGGGTTGGTAATAATGACAATACTAGAATGAGTGGAGTGGTTTCTGGAATTAGCGGAGCCGCCCCAATTTGGAATAAATTGATGACTTATATCCTTAAAGATAAAGCTGTCAAAAAGCCAACCATGCCAGCTGGTTTGGTGGGAATGAATGTTTGTAATTTAAGTGGTGGAGCAGTCCCCGAAGGTGGATGTGCTTCTCATTTCGAATATTTTAAAAAAGAGTTTTTGCCACAAAAAAATGTGGCCTTAAAATCTAACGTTTTAATAAATAAAGACACCGGCCAAATAGTTGGAACTGGTGATACAAATGCCACTAACGTCGAGTGGCAAGAACATAGTGTGGTTAAAGATGTTGTGGGAGTGAATGTCTGTCTAGACTGCCCTGCACCAGCTACACCACAACCAATACCTACTGATGGTGCTCCAGCACCAGTTAAACCAGTAGTCACAGTTAATTAATGATGTTATTACTGCAAACAATAGCAGCAATTTTGGTCAGTATTGGTAAGCCGGCATATCGGACGATAACTTTTTTGGTTAATTTTTCCAATAAATTTGGTTCTAAATTTCTTTCTTTTTTAAATAAATTTTGGCGGTTTTTAAAGACTAAAAAAATAAAAAAACTTAAAATAAAATTTAATTTAAATTTTAAAATTAAATGGAAATATTTTTGGATTTTATTTTTATTAATATTATTTGTCGGCGGTGGATATTTATTTTATTTAAAGATAATTAAAGATTTACCAAGTGTTGATCAAATTTATAATGCACCAAGAATGTCAACAAAAATTGTTGATCGAAATGGAAATCTTTTATATAAATTTTATGAAGATGAAAATAGAAGTTGGGTGCCTCTAAATAGAATTCCTGACTCATTAGTTAAAGCAACTTTAGCGATTGAAGACAAGGATTTTTATAAACACCATGGAATATCTTTTAAAGGTTTATCCCAGGCCATAATTTATAATTTTAAAAAAACACCAGAAAACAAATTAAGAGGTGGTTCAACTTTAACCCAACAATTGGTTAAAAATATATATTTCACAAATGAAAAATCTTTTAAGAGAAAATTTAAAGAAGCTGTTTTGACTTTATTAGTTGAATCTAAATTAAGTAAAAATGAAATTTTGGAAAAATATTTTAACCAGGTTTCTTATGGTGGTGAAGCTTATGGCGTTCAAGAAGCATCTTTGAAATATTTTGGCAAAAATGTTTGGGAAATTAATGATGGTGAAGCTAGTTATTTAGCTGGACTGCCAGCGGCACCAAGTTCTTTCTCCCCTTTTTCCAATAACCCAGAATATGGATATGCTAGACAAAAAAGAGTTGTTGAAGAAATGTTGAAAGCAAAATTTATTAGCCAAGAAAAAGCTGATGAATTAAACAATAATAAAGTTTCGATAATTAAATATAAAAAGAAAATTAAAGCACCACATTTTGTTTTTTATATAAAAAATTTGTTGGAACAAAAATATAATTTTGAAAATGTTGGTCGACTAGGGCTGACAGTGACGACAAGTTTAGATCCAGAAATTCAAGATCTGTCAGAAAAAGTGGTTTTGGAAGAATTAGATAAAGTTAAAAAGTTAAATATAACAAATGGAGCAGCTCTGGTGATTGATGTAAAAAATGGAGATATTTTAGCAATGGTTGGATCAAAAGATTATAATGCTTTGGATATAGATGGTGAATTTAACGTCACTACAGCCCTGAGACAGCCTGGTTCTTCAATTAAACCAATAAACTACCTGCTAGCCTTGGAAAATGGATTTAATTTAACTTCAACTATAAATGATAGCCCAATAACTTATTATGTGGCCGGGCAAAAACCTTATTCTCCTAAAAATTATAATGGGAAATATATGGGGACTGTGACTCTTAAAACAGCACTGGCCTCATCTTTGAATATCCCATCAGTAAAATTATTAGCTAAAAATGGAGTTGCTAAGATGATTGATCTAGGCGAAAGCATGGGAATTAGCACCTGGAAAGATAGAGACAGATATGGGTTGTCTTTAGCTTTAGGAAGCGGTGAAGTGAAAATGACTGAATTGGCTGGAGCTTATTCTATTTTTGCTAATTCTGGTAAGAAAATAGAGATTAATCCTGTTTTGAAAATAGAAGATTATTTAGGAAAAACTATTTATGAAAAAAAAGTTGAGGAAAAAGAAATAATTAAAGAAAAATATACATTTTTAATTAATAGCGCTTTAAGTGATAATCAGGCTAGATCACCTATTTTTGGGAAAAACTCTTTACTAAATATCCCAGAAAAAACAGTGGCAGTTAAAACTGGAACTACAAATAATTTAAAAGACAATTGGTGTATTGGTTGGACTCCAAGTTATTTAACAGCTGTTTGGGTGGGAAATAATGATAGTAGTCCAATGAGTTGGGTGGCTTCTGGAGTTTCTGGAGCTACTCCAATTTGGAATAGAATTATTAGTGGTATTTTGAAAGATAAGAAAAATGAAGGTTGGCAAATTCCAAATAATTTATCCCTTAAGGACTAGATACCAATAAAGTTTTTCGACTAGAGATGGAATTAATTTTTTTGATTGATCTATGTTTTGACCATTAATTTTGAATTGGAAAAGAATCTTTTGTTGAGGTGTAGTGATTAAATAATCTGTTCCTAATTCTTGGATTTTTGTGCCTTGAGGAAGACTATTTTTAATTAAACTTTCAGTTGAAACTGGTAATTTTGAAAGAGAATCAATTGTGTTTTTTGAAGAAGTGGAAAAATCTTGAGGATTTAGAGAATATGAAGATAGATCTCCTAGAAGAGTTTCCGTTTTAATCGACCAATGATTTGAATCTTTGGAAATTATTTGATTAATTGACTGATCAAAATTGGTTGAAGAAACTTTGACATCTGACATTTTTACTTCAGGTATTTTGAAATCTGTTTTAATTTTAGGAAAAGATTTGTTGCTAATTAAATTAGTGCTGGAACGATAGGTCCAAAAAGCAAAACTTAAACCAGTAGTTAAAATTAGGGCAATTAAAACAAAACGTCTTTTATTTTTAACTTTTTTTTCCAAAGACAGTGTGTCAACTAAATCTAGTTGCTCAGCTGAGGGTGTTTTTTTGATTTTTTCTGGTTTTGGAAGCATAGGTAAAATTTCTAATTTCTAATGACTAATTTCTAATAAATTTAAAAGTCCGGGTTTGGCGCCTAGGAAAGAAACGACTGAAGCTGAATTTTTGATTCCCCAAGAAAGAGATTGTTGGACATCTTTTTGATAGATTAGAGCAGCAACAAAAGCAGAACCAAAAGAATCACCAGCTCCAGTTTCATCTTCAGATTGAGTGTTAATGATTGGAGAATGATATTGTTTATCTCCAAAAAAAACATAAGCTCCTTCTCTGCCATTAGTGACGGCTATTATTTTAGCACCAGTGGAGGTTAGTTTTTGGAAAAGTTCAGTTTTATTTTTTGTATTTTCAATTAATATTTCTGATTCAGTTTTGTTAAGTAGAAGAAAATCAACATATTTTAGAAGAGGGAAAATAAGTTTTTGTTGATTTAACTCACGGTTACCAGGGTTAAGAGCAATTTTAATGTTATTTTCTAGAGCAAAACCAATTAATTTTTCTAGAAGATCAATATTCCCTTCAAGTGAAGTGATGTATAACCATTTTGTTTTAGAAATTTTGTTCCAAGGAATATTTTTTTCTTCTAGACGTGATTGACCGCGATTGGTCAAAATAGATCGTCCCCCATCTGGAGCAACTAGAATTATAGAAAAGTCAGTGCTGTCATTTTTAGATAGAGTCAAAAAATCAGTTGGGACATGGTCTGTTTTTAAATCATCTATGATGAAATTTTTTAATTTATCGTCACCTATTAAGGAAACACAACTTGATTTGAGACCTAGACGAGAAAAACAAACTGAAGAATTGGTGGCACCACCACCAGAACAAATTAGGCTTTGACTGATTTCACTTTTGGAAGAATAGTCGAGAGATAAAAGATTGTTCTTAACTAAAAATTGATGTGATTTAGCGAAAATATCGACTGTGGCCGCACCAATAGAAATTACATCAAACATAAAATTGTCTTAATTTTTGAATAACTATTTCTTTTAAGTCAGCAATGATTGGATTGAAATATTCGTAAATTTTCTCGGAATTAACTGAAGACAAACTAGAAGTTAGAGATTGTTTAAAAGCTATTCTTAAATCAGTATTGATATTAATTTTGACTACACCTAGTTTAATGGCGGCACTTATGTCTTCACTAGGAATTCCAGAACCACCATGAAGAGTTAAGAAAGTATCTGGCATTTTTGCAGCTATTTGTTTGAGTAAATTTAGATCTATTTTTTCTGGAGAACTAGGATCGGCTCCGTGTTGGTTACCAATGGAAACAGCAAATAGATCAGCTTTGGTTTGGGACATAAATTCTAGGGCTTGGTCAGGGTCAGTTAAAAGATCGGCTCCAATTTTGTTGAATTCGACTTCAATTATAATTTGAGAATTATTTGTTTTAACATTTTCGATGAAAGCTTTTGCGGTAGTTAAATTTGTTTTATAGTCTAGAGTTGAACCATCAAAATGAAGCATTTCAAAACCTAGATTAGCGGCTTTTTCGAGTCTGGAAATGTCTTTGCCATGATCCATGTTTAGATAGATTGGTAAGCCGTCGATTTGAGCTTTTTTGACTAGAATAAAGAGCCTTTCAGCTTGGATAAACTGATCTTCACCGGCTGAGAGTTGGACAATACATGGCAAATTAGTTTCCCTGACAGCATCTTCAACAGCTTGATAGATTTCAAAAGTGTCAATGTTAAAAGCAGGAATGGCTTTCTTGTTTAGTTTATAATCTGAAAGTATTTCTAGTAAGGTTTTCATAATATTTTATTAATAGCGTCGATTAAATTATTAACACCTATTTTATAATAATCATACAACTTTTTTGAATCGCGACCTGATTGACCAAATCTATTATCAACTGCCAAATGAACAAATTTTGGGTGAATATTTTTTTCTAATAAAATTGAAGCAATCATTTGTCCTAAACCACCATTTTTTTGGTGATCCTCCAAGCAAATTAGATGCTTAGTTTTCTTAACACTTTTGACAATTGTGGCAACATCGAGAGGTTTTATGGAAGAACAATTTATAATTTCTAACGAGACTTTTTTTGGTAAAGATGAATCAAAAGCCTGATTTAAAATTGGACCGTGACCAACAATAGTGATGTCTTCCCCTTTCTTCAAAATGTGAGATTTACCAATTGTGAAAGTTAATTTTTTATCAAAAACTTGAGGAGTGGTGGCTCTGACCAAACGGACATAAGCTGGAGTTTTACTATGAGAAATAGTGGTGATCAATTTTTCGGTTTCAATTGAATCAATTGGTGAAAAAACTTCCATATTAGGCATGGCTGACATTAGAGCTACATCTTCTAACATTTGATGAGTAGCACCTAGATCTGTGCTTAAAAGACCAGCGTGAGAACCAATTATTTTGACATTAGCCTGATTATAAGCAATAGATTGCTTGATAGTGTTCCAATTTATAGCTGGGGAAAAACAAGCGAAAGAAGTTAGGAAAACAGTTTTGCCAGTTTTGGCTAATCCAGCAGCAATGGCGGCAGCATTATTTTCAGCTACACCACATTCGATAAAACGACGAGGATACTTTTGAGCAAATTTATTTAAACAAAGAGACGATTTCAAATCCATATCAACAACGTATATATTTCGGTTAGTTTTGGCTAGATTATAGAGAGTTTCTCCAAAGGCTTGGCGAATGGAAATGGTCATAATTTGCTCCTTAATTGAACTAGGGCTTGATTATAGAGATCTGGTGATAGGTTTTTGACATCATGATAGTTATAGTTATTTTCCATGTATGATATTCCTTTACCTAGGGTTGTTTTGGCAATAATACAATGAGGATATAGAACAGATTCTTTTTTTAGAGCTTTAAAAATTTGATTAAAATCGTGACCATCGACAGTTGTTACCGACCAACCAAAACTGATATATTTGGCAGCTAAATCATTTAGAGGCATAATGTCTTTAACAGCACCATCGATTTGGTAACCATTAAAATCAACAATATTAATTAAATTACCAAGTTGATATTTTTTGGCAAACATAACTGCTTCCCAAATTTGACCTTCCTGGTGTTCCCCATCGGAAGTTAGACAAATAGTTTTATTATCTCTGTCACCTAGAGCTAGGCCACAAGCAAAAGAAAGCCCTTGACCAAGAGAACCAGAAGAATATTCAACACCTGGAACTTGAGCAGAGACATGACCTTGAAGAAGAGAGCCAAAAGAAGAATAGCTTGGGAGTAGTTTTGGAGAGAAATAACCAGCTTTGGCTAGAACTACATAAAGAGCTGTGCAAAGGTGACCAGCTGACAGAATGAAATGATCTTTTTTCAGATCAAAAATTTGGGAAAAATAAACTGAAGTCATTAAATCAATAGAAGAAAGAGAGCCACCAATGTGACCGCCACCGGATTGATAGATTATTTCAAGCAAATCTAGTCTCAGTTCTGAAGATAATTGATCTAAAGGATGATCTTTATTGAAGGAGAGCATTAAATAAGTATAATGCAAAAAAAGCCCTCTTTAAATGATATATAATAAACGGATACAAATGGAAAATTTTTATAACAAATATTATCGAAGTATAAAGAGTTTTGTGGCTAAAAAAGTTGATGATGAGGGAATGGTTGAAGAATTGACCAATGACATTATGATGGCGGGAATGACTTCTCTGTCGACTTTTAGTGGCACAAGTAGCGAATTTAGTTGGTTATGCAGCATTGCTAAACATAAAATAATTGATTATTACCGAAAAAAGAAACTTAAAACTATTTTATTTTCAGCTTGTCCAATTTTTGAAGAAATTGCTGACAAGGCACTGACACCTGAGCGAGATGTGCTTAAAAATGAACTTAAAGACGAAATTAAAAAGACTTTTAGAGAAATAAGCAAAGGATATAAGAAAATCTTACGACTTAAATATATAGACGGATTCAAAATAAGCCAAATTGCTAATAAATTAAAATTAAGTGATAAGGCAGTGGAATCCAAGCTGATCAGAGCTAAACATAAGTTTAGAGAAGTTTGGAATTATGATAAAAAAAAGATTTAGAAAAATTTTTAGGTTGACTATTTTAATCGCGGCTAGACAGATTTGGAAGCTATTATGTAATTTATATCAACTCTTAAACCAGCCTTTTTTGACGATTAAAACTTTGTTAAAAGAAAGAGACAAATCGCAAATTTTTTTATTAAGTTTGATGGCAATAATGCCAGCTATTTTTTATGTCAGTGCTAGGTTAGTTTGGGATAGATATCGATATGGTTTTGTTTTAAATTCGGTAGGAATGGTCTTTTTAGTTGTTTCAACAATAGAACTGATAATTTTTACCTATCTTGGATTTTGGTTGTTCAAATGTTTATTTAAAAAGTAACGACTTAATATTATTATGAAAATAAAAAACGACAACATCGAGTTCAAATCCGAAAAATATTTAGAATTTATCGACATCACAGAAGAGGTTGAAAAAATTGTAAAAGAGGCAGAAGTTAAGAATGGATCAGTCTTGGTCTATTCAACCCACACCACTTTGGCAATTTGCGTCAATGAAAAAGAAAAAGGAATTTGTAATGATTTTAAGGAATTGATGGATAAATTAATCCCTAACACTGCTTATTACCAACATAATGATTTAAATTTGAGAACTGAAAATTTAGTCTGTCAATCTGGAGTTTCTGATTGTCTTAATGGGCATTCACACTGCACTCACCTATTAATGAGAAATTCGGAAACTATTCCAATAATCGATGGCAAATTAATTTTGGGAGTTTGGCAAAGAATTTTTGCAATTGAACTAGACTGTAGTCGAAAAAGAAAAGTTATAGTTCAGGTTTCTGGAATTTAAGATCTTTTTTAGGTCGATTGCCTTTGATGGACCAGTGTTCCAAACATCTGGCTTCATAAGTGTAAGTTGGCTGTTTCCCTTGGTCAGTCACAAATTTTTCAACAACGATTAGAGGACTTTCATAGGAATCTTCAATGCCATTCTTGAGACGTTGGGTCATAGTGGCAACTGCCCCGCATTTGTGGACACCATCAGCTGAATAGCTGCATCTGGCAGTTAAAACTTCAAGTTTGTTTGAAATAGACATTAAATCTCTCATGCCATTACTGAAAGCTTCACCGCGATAGTTAGTGTTAAGACCAGTGTAGGCCACTTGAATCCCCATTTCGGTCAGACGCGTGGCAACTTCGTCGATGTCATCATCGAAGAAATTGGCTTCATCAATGGCGACAATGTTTGGTTTAATTTTCTGTTTTTGAACGTCTTTTAGAATCCAACTAGAACTGGCTTTCAAATCACCTTGAGTTGAACTAGGGACAGGAATAGCTTTATGAGAACCACCACAACGTGAACAAATTTGGTCAACGGAGAAACGATCATCTATTTCTGGTTTATAGACTAAAACATTTTCACCAACAGCTTCAGCAGCAGAAATATGGTCTAGGAGAAGAAGAGTTTTTCGGGCATTCATTGGACCGACAAAACCAGTGATAGTTGTTCTATTAGTCATTTGATTGATTTTACTATATTTTAAATTATTAAAACTGTTCAATTAACTTTTTTAGTTCGAAAAACATGTCTGATTCGGGAATAGTTTTTAAAATCTTTCCTTTTGAAAATAAAATACCACAATCTTTGCCTCCAGCCACGCCAACATCGGCTTCTCTGGCTTCACCTGGCCCATTAACCACACAACCCATGACCGCAACTTTAATAGACTTGTCTAAGGTGGCTAGATATTCTTCAACTTGTTTGACAAGGGCAAATAAGTCATATTGAGTGCGGCTGCAAGTTGGACAAGAAATTAGCCTAGGGCCACGATCTCTGATTTCGAGATTTTTTAAAATTTCCCAACCAGTGCGAACTTCTAGAGTTGGATCGGCGGTTAAAGAAACTCGAAGAGTGTCGCCAATGCCATCTAATAAAAGACTACCGATCCCGATGCTAGATTTGATAGTTCCCGACCAGTTGGTTCCAGCTTCAGTAATGCCAATATGGAGTGGATAATCATACTTTTGAGAAAAAAGATTATAAGCCTCAACTGTCATAGCAATATCTGAAGCTTTAAGAGAAACTATAGTTTGATCAAAGTTCAAGTCTTCAAGAATTTTGATGTGACGAGAAGCAGATTCAACTAGCCCAGCAGCAGTGGCATGACCATTATTTTTTTCTAAAATATCTTTTTCCAGAGAACCAGCATTAACACCAATTCTGATAGGAACACCACGCTCTTTGGCTAGATTAACAACTTTTTTGACATTAGAGATGTCGCCGATATTTCCAGGATTAATTCGTAATTTATCGACACCTTGTTTGATGGCTTCAATGGCAAGCCGATAATCAAAATGGATGTCGGCAACAATAGGAATATGAATCTGTTTTTTGATTTTGGAAAAGTTTTTGACACTTTCCATGTCAAGAACGCCCATTCGGGTGATTTCGCAACCAACGTCTTCGGTTCTCAAAATTTCTTTGACAACAGCATCGACGTCATGAGCATCAGATTTAATCATAGTTTGAACTGGAATTGGAGCGTCGCCACCAATGAAGATATTACCGACCCGAATTTTTTTTGTTAGTTTTCTATTAATCATAATTTATAAACTATTAATTTTTTTAATAACTTCATTTAATAAATTTTCTGGAGTGCTGGCACCAGAACTAATGGCGATTTTATTAACCCCCTCAAAGTAACTTGGTTGTAAATCACTGGCTGATTCAATTATAAAAGATTTGACTCCAAGAGATTCTCCTAGTTCAAAAAGCCGTTTTGAATTTGAACTATTTTTTGAGCCAACTATAATAAGTATATCCGATTCTTTGGCAATCTTAGATATGGCCTTTTGACGCTGGGTGGTGGCATCACAGATGTGAGGTTGGATAATAATTTGAGGATATTTTTGTTTTATTTTTTCTAGTTCTTTTTGGGTCTCAAAAATTGAGAGAGTGGTTTGAGTGATAACTATAGTATCTTGGGGGTTTTTAATTTCTAAATTAGAAAGGTCTTTAAGAGTGATTAGAGTGATGTTTTTTGGAGCTTGGCTTTGGACACTAATGGCTTCATCATGATCCAAATCAGAAGCAACATAAATGATATGTTTATTTTCTGAAGCTATTTTTTTAACATCTTGATGAACTTTGCTAACTAAAGGACAAGTGGCGTCAATAATATTTAAACCCAAAGACTTGGCTTCTGAAAAGCTTTGAGGAGAAGCACCATGGGCGCGGATGATAACCGCTGAACCAGCGGGAATTTCTTGGAGCGAATTAACAGTAAAAATGCCGTAATTGTCTTTTAAATCTTTGACTACAAACTGATTATGAACAATTTCACCTAATAAATAGGTTTGCTTGGGATATTTTTTGGCTGTGTCTTTGGCTAGATTGACAGCGCGAGTCACACCAAGGCAAAAACCATGGGGATTGGCAACTATTATTTTTTTAGCCATATAGTTTGGTCGTAAAAAATAATAAAAACATTTGCTTTGACCAAAAAAAACCGGCCCGAAGAATCGAGCCGATTTAATTATTATTAATTAATGTTCAAAGGAGAAAAGGGGTACAAGAACTCTTGAGGAGCTATACTCCCGTTCTCTCCTTTAACCACTAATTTTTAAGGTTATAGTCTTATAATATCATGTTATATTTTGTTTGTCAAGTTATAGGTTATATTTGGTCAAGAAAAAGCCGGAGGTGTTTATATTTTTATAAAAAAATATATTTGCCTCCGACTCGATCAATAAAACTAAAAAATTTAAAAGGAAACTAAAGGTGAAGATGCATAACACTTTAAAAGTGTTAACTTTTGGAGTATCTGATTTGAAGTTATGTATTCATTGTTTGACTCAATCTTCTTATTTTCTCTGATAATCCCATCACAAACATTGAGAAGATACCCTAAATTGTTATTATTATTAAAATAATGAACTTCAAGATATTTATTTTGTGTTCGGATAAGATTGTTGGCCACAAAAATACATTGATTTATTGAAATTAAATCTTCAAGATCTTCAACACTTTCCAATTTTGCGATTGTGTTGTTGATTTGAGTTTGTTTTCGCTTCATTTTCCTAATGAATTTTTGTCTTTCTTCAGTAGTCATTTCAACAACCTCCTTTGGTTATTCGCATTTTCCGCAACTTGTTATTGAACCTGATTTTAGATCAGCTTCTGGAATAATTTTCAGATTTTTACAATCACAACGAGTGAGAAAACATCTTGTTGGCCCAGGCTCAATGGTTTTTCTTAACACTTTCAACTTACCAAATCTAATTGGCTTTTTTGCTTCGTTTTCAATTTCATTGGACATTTTGGTCGACTCCTCTTGTTTGATTGAAATATGCTTCTTTTAAAGCATTTTCTATTTCTTTTGCGTTGTTATTTTCTAAATACCCTGTTGAAGTGATCTCCCGAATAAACAGTCTGGAATTGATAATGAAACTACTTTTTTCTGTTATCAATAAACAACTACATATCCCGATGAATGGACCTACAACTGCTGTTTCTCCAAATTCTTTTTGGACAAAATCAATCAATTCTTCTTGTTTGAAAATCCTAATCGGCCTTTCTCTTACTGGTGCTTGCATTTAAAAACACTCCTCTCTCTTTTTTTTATTTTATTGATTTAATGTGCATACTTACATTAAATTTATCTGCTTTAGATCATTTAATAAAAGTGTGGTGATTATAATGTAAAGTGGCTAGATAGTCAATTATAGGCTTAAAAAAAAGCCGGCAAGTGTTTATATATTTTAAAAAAATATACATTGACACCTACCGGTATTGCAAAATTAATAAAAACTAACAAACTTTCCGACCCCTTTTCGGTTGATGACGTCTTCTTGTTGGTGTTTTAAAACTGGAAATAGATCTTTTTGTGATGTGTGAAACACCACAGGTGTTGTCACAAACTATTTTTTTCCTTTTCATGTCTAAAATCCCTCTCTTCCAATAGATTCACAAAATTCTTCAAATGATTTTTTAATTTCTTTTGTCATTTTTTGAGTTAGAGTTGTGAAAATATAAAATACATTGTCTGATGATTCAGTGACAATTAATTGAGGGTTAACACGAAACATGTGATGACCATAATCACTATAATTGTTGAAATATACTTTTCCAGAAAAGTTGCTTGGAAAAATATTTTCTTCATTAACTTCAAAAGTTTCCTCAATCAACAACTTAAGAATTTCTTTTGTAACTTTTAATTTCATTAAAATCACTCCTTCTTCTTATAGACATAAACAATGCCTTTTTTATATTTTTCATTCATAAAATTTCCCATTGCTGATTTAGCCGGACCAACAATGTTTATTTCAACTAAAATACAAGGGATTCCAATAATAAAAATTAAAACAAGAAACCACAAATTCTGGAAATAAATTGTGAGAAGTATTAAAACTATTTCCACTAAAATAAAAATTCTTTCAAAACATTTGATTTTAAAATCCATTTCCTTAAAATCTTCGTCTGACGTAATTTGATAATACCTTTTCCTCATAACAAACCCACTCTCCTTCTTTTTTATTTTTGTGAATTTCTGTATTTTGTCCATTTTTTTATAAGATTATTCCTTTTTGGTTCTAAATCAGCAGGACAATATCCATAACAAGGTAAAGTTATTTCTTCTCCAGATAATAAAGAAACAATAAAATATGAACCTCTGTCACTTATAAAACCTTCACTAATGTTGGTAATTTCAGTTAAATCTACAACTTTTCCAAGACAAATAACTGTTTTCTTCATAAATTTCACTCCTCTTCTTTTTTTATTTTTTTATCTATATATAAAAGTTTTTAGCTTTATTAATTTTAAAAGTGCTGTACTAATTATTAAATTTCACCAGCTGTTGGCTTTTTAATAAAAGTACTGGATTGTACTGCAAAAAGAAAAAGCCGGCAAGTGTTTATATTTTTAAAAAAATATATTCACCTACCGGCCATTTCATCAATAAAAATCATTTAACAACTTTGTTACTCTTTAAGAGTTACATCATGGGCTGAACCCTCGCGAAGAGTCAGACCAGAAACTGGACGAATGATGACTTTCTTATGGAAAGTTGGAATATCACTGCATCCGCAACTGGACATGGTGGATTTGATTTTGGCGGTCAATACTTCTATTTTTTCCTTAACACTGCCTGTGTAAGGGACAAAAGAATCGACGCCTTCTTCAAATTTTAGAGAATTTTGACCACCTGAATCATAACGTTGCCAATTTCTAGCATGGTTTGACCCTTCACCCCAATACTCCTTCATTACATTTCCGTTCACTGTGACTTTTTTGCCAGGAGATTCATCACAACCGGCAAAATATCTGCCCATCATGACAAAATCTGCTCCCATAGCTAATGCCATAGTTACATCAGTGTCAGTGACAATTCCGCCATCGGAACAGATTGGAACATAAACTCCTGTCTTTTCTAAATACTCATCTCTGGCTTTGGCGATTTCCATGACAGCAGTTGCTTGGCCAGCTCCAATCCCTTTTTGCTCACGAGTGATGCAAATTGAACCGCCACCAATTCCAACTTTAATAAAATCGGCACCAGCTTTGGCTAAATATAAAAAAGCTTCGGCATTAACAATGTTTCCAGCACCAATTGGGACATTTAGGTAATTAGACTTAACAAAAGTTAATACATTTTTTACAAAGTCGCTGTACCCATCGGAAGAGTCAATACAAAGGATGTCAACTCCGGCTTTAATAAGAGCTGGGATACGTTCTTTGTAATCTTTAGTATTAACTCCGGCTCCTATAAGGTAGGCTTTCTTTTCATCCAATAGTTCATTACGATTATTAGCGTGTTGCTCATAATCTTTCCTGAATACTAATGACTTTAGATTGCCTTTCTTGCTGACAATTGGCAAACAATTTAATTTATGTTCCCAAATCAGGTCGTTTGCCTCTGTCAAAGTTGTACCGTCTTTAGCATACACAAGTTTGTCAATTGGAGTCATGAATTCTGATACTTTTGTGTTACTTGGAGTTTTACCAATTCTGTAATCACGAGAAGTGACAAGTCCGAGAAGTTTACCGGTTGACTTACCATTGTGAGTGACTGCCATAGTTGAGTGACCGTTACTATCTTTAAGTCTAATAATGGTTTCTAAAGTGTCAGTTGCTTTAATATTTGAGTCACTTGCCACAAAACCAGCTTTGGCTTTCTTGGCTCTTCTGACCATTTCGCATTGATCTTCAATGCTTTGGGAACAGTAGATAAAAGAAAGACCTCCTTCTTTTGCTAATGTAGTTGCCATTCTGTCGTCAGAAACTGACTGCATAATGGCTGAAGTCACTGGGATGTTCAGTTCCATACCTTTTAAAGTTGGATGATCAGGGCGATACTTAGTTAGATGAGTTTTTAAATCTATCTTGTCAATAGTACAAAAACTGGCTGTTAACCCTGGAGTTAGTAAAAACTCGTTGAAAGTTCTTGATTCTTCGTAAATATACTTCATGATATTCACTCCTCTCTTATCTGATGATTGTTTCTTTTTCGTCTGCCCCTGTGCCGATGTACTTGATTGGAATCCCAACTTGTTTCTCGATGAACTCAATATAAATTCTGGCATTTTTGGGAAGATCTTTGTATTCAGTTATGCCTTTAGCATCCCAACCACCTTTAAAAGTGATATACACTGGTTTACATTTTTCCAAGTTTGTTGCAACATTATTGATTCTTTTCTTCCCAACTTTGTAGGCAACACAAATTTTGATTTCATCAAGTTTTCCAATTGTGTCAATGTGATTAAGACAAAGACTAGTTAACCCATTAACAAAAACAGCATCTTTGATCATAACTAAATCAAGCCAACCACATCTTCTTGGTCTGCCAGTTGTTGTTCCATACTCAATTCCTAATTCCCTTATTCTGTCACCAATGGAATTTTTTTGTTCAGTCGGGAAAGGACCATTACCAACTCTGGAACAATAAGCTTTCATGACGCCGATTACTTCACCGACATAAATTGGGCCAATTCCAGAACCAGTTAGAGCACCAGATGAAATCGGATTTGAAGAGGTGCAGTTTGGATAATCTCCATGGTCAAGATCAAGCCTCATTGCTTGAGCACCTTCGATTAAAACTTTTTCTCCAGCCAAAACGAATTCTTTTTCAAGAGCTACAGTGTCACAGATGAAAGGTTTCAAAATTTCGGCATACCCTAGATACTCTGCGGTGATTTCATCCACTTTGATTTTTGGTTTGATAACCATTTGAATTATTGGATTAGCAAACACTGCACACTGAGTTATCTTTTCTTTAAGAAGGATTGGATCAAAAAGATCAATCATTCTTATGCCTGTCCTTTGAGCTTTTTCAGCAAAACACGGTCCGATTCCTCGTCCAGTTGTTCCAATTTTGTTTTTGCCTTTAAAGTTCTCAAAGATAGCGTCCATTTCTCTATGCCAAGGCATAATTAAATGGGCTTTGTCAGAAATCCTGAAATTATCAGGAGTGATTGATACCCCTTTTTCTTTCATTTTCATTATTTCTCCAACCAGAACTTCCGGGTCAACCACAACTCCATTCCCAATTACGGAAATGATTTCTGGTTTCACAATAGAAGATGGAAGAAGATGCATTGCATCTTTTTTACCATTGGCTACTACTGTGTGACCAGCATTGTTGCCACCAGTTGCTCTAATCACCATCTTCACACCATCTTTTGCTAAATAGTGGGTTGCACGGCCTTTACCTTCATCACCCCATTGAGTTCCAACTACAATTGTTACATTTCTTTCAGTTAACAATCGATATGCTTCTTCTTGGGAAATCATGCCTAGCCGTAGTGCTTCCACTATAACGTCTCTCACTGTGACTCCTTCTTTTAATATTTCCGTGACTCGTTCTTTTAACATTTCCATAACTCATTCCTCTTTTCTTTTTTTTTATTTTTATTCGAAATTGCATATATACTTCCAAGTTTTTGCAAACCATTATTTTCAATGTTTTTGATTTTTATTGATGTTAATGTACCAATTTATTAAATTTTGCCAGCTTTTGGCTTTTTAATAAAAGTAGTGGATTTTACTTGAAAAAGTATCTAAAGTCTAGCTAAAAAATTAAAATTAGTTTAAAATTGCGAATCAGGGATTAAATTCGACGCGGTAGTCAAGCGGTTAGACAACAGTCTGCAAAACTGTGTAGATGGGTTCGACTCCCATCCGCGTCTCAAAAATTATTTTTTTAGATTTATAAAATGAATGAAAATGTAATTTTAGTTAATGATAGTGACCAAGAAATTGGAGTTGAAGAAAAGATTGAAGCCCATCGAAATGGAGGCAAAAGACACCGAGCTTTTTCAATTTTGATTTTTAATGATAAAGACGAATTGATGTTGCAACAAAGAGCTTTTAGTAAATATCATTGTGGTGGATTATGGACTAACACTTGTTGTAGTCATCCACGCCCTGGTGAAAAAACTGAAGATGCAGCTCATCGAAGATTGGTTGAGGAAATGGGTTTTGACGTTGAATTGATGGAAAAATTTTCTTTTAACTACATTGCCCCATTAGACCATGATTTGACTGAAAATGAACACGATCATGTTTTTGTCGGTTACTATAATTTAGAACCTAAAATAAATCCAGATGAAGTTGAATCTTGGAAATGGATTTCAAAAGCAGACTTAAATAAAGATATTGAAAGTAACCCGCAAAATTATACTTTTTGGTTTAAAAGAATTTGGAGCGAGTTTAATAAAAACTAGTTTATTAAAAGTCCACCCCACTCAATCAGAGTAAACCCTTCTCTTTTTGGAGCTGATAAAGTTTGAGGTATTAAATTGACTCTCTTTTCTAGGCCTTCAAATTCTAAAAAGATTCTGATTTTAGTGTTTGGCTTTGGATTCACAGAAATTGGAGCTAAATTATCCATGTCGGCAGTGTCTAACCAAGTAAGACGAACATAAGGAGTTGTTGGTAGTTTTGATTGCCAAAAGTCCATAAAATCAGCCGATTCTTTTTGATTTAAACCAAGTTGAGATAGTTGTTTATAGAGAGTAGTGGCTAAATCTTTTTGTTTAACCAAAATCCCTTTGTTTTTATAATTAGGATAGGTGCCATTGCCTAGACCTTCCCAGAATAAATAAGGATAATTTTGATTTTGATAAGTTAGTTCTCCATTTGGTTTAGCATTAACTAACCAACCTTTTTCTGGATAAGTTGGTTCACTCTTGGTGATTTTAGCCCCAACTTGAACTTTAATTTGGCTTTCTTTTGGTGGGTAAAGATAAATTACTGGTTTACCACATTCAGCTTGAATGGCATATTTTTGATTTATAAAAATAATCCAATCTCCAGAATAATCTTGGTAGAGGAAATTATTTTTAGCATTAGCATATTGATCAATATTTTCTACAGCAGCTGGAGTGATAAATTGGCTAGTTTGTTTATATTGATCATAAAGTTTTTTGAGAAGTGGATTATTTGTATCTTTAATTTGATAAATAGTTTTTTCTCCATAAGTAGCAACAGCAATTTTATTATTGAGCAAAGAAGAAGTGTTTTTAATAATGCTTGAACCAACAACGCCACCACAACCACCACTATGAATCGAATCAATAAATTGATCTTCAGTAGTTGAGTTTTCATTCCAAGTGATTTGAGTTTTCATGTCATCAGATATAAAACCATATTTTTGGTTGTATTGATAAATAGTTGAATCTTTAAGTTTTAGATAAAAAGTTTTTGTAAAAAGATCATTTATATCTTCTCGAGGAGTATAAACAGCATATAAATCACCAAAGTTGGTCAATTTAATTAAAATTGGATTTTTTAAAGTATCAAATGTTTCATTGTTGGTATAATTTTTAGCTAAAGTTAAATTATCAAGATATAAATTTTCTGGTGGTTGAAGTTCACTAAAACTAAGACTGTTAATTGTAATTGTTGAGTTTAAAAATTTTGATATTTGTTCTAATTCATAATCATTTTGAGGTTTACTAATTGATATTTGACCATCTGGTGTTTTAATCGCTCTAAGGAGAAGACTATCGTCTCCAGGACCTTCTTGTTTTGGTAAAAATACATTAATTAATTGTGAACCATCACCTAAATTAGCTACTAAATAGTAACTGACTTTATCAAAATAAATAGTAAGTCCAGCGTTATTATCTGAAAATTGTTTAGTTTGATTAAAAACATTTAAATTGGCAATTTTTTGGGGACTTTCAAGCCAAGTTATTTTATAAGGTGAATTAGTGTTTGTTTGACTATTTATTTCATTAGTAGGGTTAGATGGGATAGCATCAACTTTTGGTTGTTTTGATTTATTGTAAAAATAAATTGTTGATGCAACTAAAAAAGTAAAAATAACACCGATAACAATCCCTAAAACTAGGTTTAAAGGGAATGGTTTTTTTATTTTTTCGGGAACTTCTTGAGGATTAATTTCTGGTTGGACATCATTCATATTATTTATTTCCATAAACAATATTAACACTATTCTATTAATTTATTTTCTTAAAAAATAGGTAGCTCCATTTTTTATCTGAGTTGGAAAATAAGTAAAAATAGCTTTGTTATCTATAACAACTGCCCCGACAACTGTATCATTTAACAATTCAAAAGGTAATTTAAAAGATGAAGTTGGAGAATAATTTAAATCGATAAAATCAGTGCCATAAAAAAAACGAGGACCAAGTGAATTCAAACTTTTTTTCTGATCAATATTTTTGGAAATTAAATAAGTTTCAATTTTAGGGATATTATTTTTTTTAAAAGCTTTTTGATAAGAGCCAAAAACATGGCTAGTGGTTTCGACATAGGGGTTATTGACTAACTCTCCAGAATTGGAGTGAAAAAATAAATTCCAATTATTGGCTTTTTTGAGTTGGGAAAATTTGGCTAAAAAATAAAGAGATTGAGGACTGTCGACTTCTAATTTTTGGATTTCAGCTAAATTTTGGGTTGATAAATCATAAATACTTTTTTGATCATGGATATTAGCTAAAGCTGATGGTAAATAATGAGAAAAATCGACTGAAGAAATTAATAAACAATCATAAGCACAAATGCTGTCAATTTCTTTTATTAAAGCATCTAATTTTGAAATTGGGTAAGATTGACCAATTAAAATCGGGAAAATTTGAGAATTTGGCCAAACAGACTTAATGTCGGGTAATAGATTATAGATAGCATGATCATTTTTGATGATATTGTTTTTTAAACTTAAAAATGGAGCTAATTTTGGTTCAAATTGATTATTAAAAAAGAGAGTATTTTTAGATAAATTCCAATTGGAATTCGAATAATAAAGGCCGTTTTGGACTGGAGAAAAATGATCTGGGCCGATAACAATAATTTTTTTAGTAATAGGTCTTTTTTGGGCTATTTTTTGGAAAAATTCAAGCCGTTTTTCTTGAACAACATTATGATGCGGAACAACGATAGCAACTGGTTGTAAATAAAATTTTAGGACCAAAAAAACAAAGACTAAAATTAAATCAAAGAAAATTAAGGATAATAAAATTTTTGATTTAGACACAATAAATTGTAGCAAAAACTAGTTTACATCATTCCACCCATGCCGGACATATCGGGTGTTTGATTTGAGTTTTTGGCTTCTGGAGCATCAGTGATTAGAACATCAGTAGTTAAAATCATTTGACCAACAGAAACAGCATTAATTAGGGCTGATTTAGTGACTTTAGCAGGATCGATTATTCCAGCTTTACTCATAGATTCAATTGCTCCAGTGATGGCGTTGTAACCAACATCTGATTTAGAACTGGCAACTAGAGAATCTCTGACTGTATTTAAAATGTAGCCACCATCTTCACCACAGTTGTCGGCTAACATTCTGATTGGTTGTTCGAGAGCATATTTGAGAATACTAATTCCAAGTTTTTCTTCTTCAATTTCATATTCAGCTGGATCTAATAATAGAGAAGCTTTGAGAAGAGCAACTCCACCACCTGGAAGAATTCCCTCTTCAACAGCAGCTTTGGTAGCTTCAATTGCATCTTTAACTCTTTCTAATTTTTCTTTCATTTCAACTTCAGTTGGACCGCCAACTTGGATGACAATAGCACCACCAGAGAGCTTAGCTATTCTTTCTTGGAATTTTATTCTGTCAAAATTATCAGCGCTTTTATCTTTTATTTGATCAATTTGATTTTTTAATTGATAGACTCGGGCTTTAACTTCACTTTTTGAACCAGCACCACCAATGATTTGAGTTTTATCTTTGTCGGAAATGATTGAATCAGCTTGACCAACATAATCTTGTGGTTCAATGGCATCAAATTTTTGACCTAAATCTTCGGAAATGACTTGCCCACCGGTTAAAATGGCGATGTCTTCAAGCAAGGCTTTGCTGTTGTCACCATAGCCTGGAGCTTTGACAGCTAAGACATTAAAAGTGCCACGAATTTTGTTGACAACTAGAGCAGCAAGAGCTTCACCATCGATGTCATCGGCAATGATGACAAAGTTTTTAGTAAGTTTCAGAAGTTTTTCGAGAAAAGGCAAAAATTCTTGAAGAGATGATATTTTTTTGTCAGTGATGATGATGGCTGGACGTTCAATTATGGCTTCCATTGATTCAGTGTTAGTGGCAAAATAGGCAGACAAAAAACCTCGGTCAAATTCCATTCCAGTGGTTTCTTTAATTTCTAGACCTAGACCTCGACCTTCCTCGGAAGTGATTAGACCGTCTTTGCCAACCTTAACCATGGACTCAGCAATTATTCTGCCAATTTCTGGGTCACCGGCGGAAATTGTGGCGACTTGTTCGATTGAATCTTGATCATTAATTTTAATTTCTTTTTTAACTCTGTCGAGTTCAGAAATGATGATTTTGAGACCTTTTTCGAGACCACGGCGAAGAATCATTGGATTGGCACCGGCGGCAACATTTTGGAGACCTTTGTTGACAATGGCCTGAGCTAAAACAGTGGCAGTTGTGGTTCCATCACCAGCAATATCGTTGGTTTTGGAAGCAGCTTCTTTGATTAATTGAGCACCCATGTTTTCGTATGGATCTTGAAGTTCAATTTCTTTAGCGACAGAAACACCATCATGAAGAACAGTTGGACCACCCCATTTCTTATCGATGGCGACATTGCGGCCTTTTGGACCGAGAGTGGTGATGACGGCATTTGCCAAAATATTAACTCCATTTAAAAGTGATTGACGGGCATCTTGCCCAAATTTTAGTTGTTTTGCCATAATTTTATTTAATAATTGCCATTATATCGTCAAATTTAAGAATTAATAAATCGACGTTATTTTCTTTGTATTCTTTGCCGCCCCATTCTTTATAGACGACAACATCACCGACTTTGACAGGTGACAGAATTTCGCGACCATCATTATAAATAGAAGCACCAACAGCAAGAACGGTTCCTTGTTGAGGTTTTTCTTCGTGACCAGAAGGTAAAATAATCCCAGAATTTGTTGTTTGTTCTTTTTTTTGAGGTTCGACTAGAATATAGCCGGCAACAGGGTTTATTTTGGTAGACATAGTATTAATTCTAGCACGAAATAGCTTTAAAATTAAGATATAATAGGGCTATGAATAAAGTAAAAATTTTAGTTGAAGGTTTTGGACATAAGGAAGAAAATTATAAAATTGTCTCCCCTTCAGTTGTTTTAGTTGAAACTGATAAATTTAAAATAATTGTCGACCCAGGATTAAATAGAAAAAAATTACTAGAGTCTTTAGAAAAAGAGAATATTAAAACTGGAGATATTAATTTCGTATTTTTAACTCACAATCATTTGGATCATTGTGCCCTGACCGGAATTTTTGAAAATGCAATAATTTTGGATGACGATACACAATACTTACAAAATGGAGAAATTAAAGCTCAAGAAAAAAATATTTTAGGTGAAGGAATTGAAATAATTTCAACCCCAGGCCATGATCAATTTCATGGTTCAATGGTGGTTAAAACTGAAGATATGGGAACAGTGGTGATGGCTGGAGATGTTTTTTGGTGGAGAGATGACATGGAACCAAGCAAAGATTATGAAACTTTAATAAATCTAGAAGATCCTTTTTATAAAGATTTAGCTATTTTAAAAGAAAGTCGAAAAAAGATTTTAGAAGTAGCTGATTATATAATCCCTGGGCATGGGAAGATGTTTAAAAATTTAAATAAAAAATAATTATGAAAGTATCTTTAGTCCAAATGGATTCTAATAATAATAAGGAAGGAAATTTTTTAAAAGCAAAATCTTTCTTTAAAAAAGCACTAGAAGATAAACCTGATATTGTTTGTTTTTCGGAAATGTTTTTATATTGGGGAGATGAAAAAATTAAAATGGCTGAAAATATAAATTCAGAAAAAATTTTGGCATTCCAAGAATTAGCCAAAGAAAACAAAGTAAATATTGTGTTGGGTAGTGTTTCGCTTAAAGCTGGCATAGATAAAACTACAAACACAACATTAGTAATAGATAGAAAAGGAAATATAGTTCATAGATACGACAAGATTTATATGTATAAAGTGGTAAGAGATGATTTATTAATTGACGAATTTAACACTACGGTTTCAGGTAAAAATTTAGGTATTTTTGAATTGGATGGAGTAAAAATGGGAGTTGGAATTTGTTTTGATTTAAGATTTCCAGAATATTTTCGAGAATTAACAAAAGCAGGTGCTGAAATAATATTTTTACCAACTAGCATGAGACGAACAACTGGTGAAATTGCCTGGGATGTTTTGACTAAGGCTAGAGCAATTGAAAATCAACTTTATTTTTGTGCTTGTGACCAGACTGGAGAAACTGGGTTAAAAGAAAGATGTGGAAATACTAGAATAGTTTCTTTTGATGGGAAAATTATTAAAGATATTGCTTTTGAAGAAGGCATAATTTCGGCTGATTTAGATTTAGAAAAATTGAGAAATTTTAGAAAAGAATTTCCAGTTTTAGAACAAATAAAATAAATGTTATTAATTTAAAAAAATATGAAAGTAACAATTCTAGGGACGGGAACATTTTATGTTGATTTGACAAGATCGGCTCAATCTTATTTGATTGAAGTTGATAATAAAAAGATTTTAGTTGATTGTGGACCAGGAACTTTGATGCGTCTATCGGAAATAGGGCTTAAAACAGAAGATCTTGATTATATATTTTTAACTCATTTTCATCCTGATCATAGCTCGGATTTGTTTGCGATTTTGATGGGTTTTAGATTGAAAGAGATTTTTCATAAGGGGGAAGATTTTAAAACTCCAATTATTTGTGGACCAGCAGGAATTCAAGATTTTATTAAAAAACTTTCGCATGTTTATGAATTGCCAGCCTTTGATACTTATTCAAAAGTTGAATTTAGAGAATATCAAGAATCAATGAAATTGGGTGAAATTACAGTAAAAACATTTAAGGTTGACCATATTGCTTTTGGTTTTAAGGCTAACGCATATGCTTTGAGATTTGAATTTGATGATTCAATTCTTGCCTTTTCGGGAGACTCTACAAAATGTGACGGTTTAGTAAATGCCTGTGAAAAAGCTAATTTATTTATTTGTGATGCTTCTTTTGATAAAAGTCAGACTGCACTTGCCCACCTTAACACTACTGATATTGGAGAAGTCGCTGAAATTTCTCAAGTAGATAATGTGGTTTTAAGTCATTTTTATCCAGAAACTAAAAATATTGATCTTGTGGCTGAAGTTAAAGAAAAATATTCAGGAGAAGTAATCATGGGTGAAGATTTAATGGAGCTAGAAATTTAAGGTTATAATAATTTATGAATATAAAAAATAAAAATATAGTTATTACTGGAGCTAGCCAAGGATTAGGTAAAGCACTGGCAATTAAATTAGGAAGTATGGGCGGGAGAATTGCTTTGGTAGCAAGGCATGAAGAATTATTAAATGAAGTCAAAAAAGAAATAAATAATGGTGGTGGTGAAGCTGAAGTTTTTGTTTGTGACATTACTGAATTTGATCAAGTTAAAAAAACTGTTGAGAAAATTTTGGAGAAATTTGAAACTATTGATATTTTAGTTAATGGGGCTGGAATTTGGACTACTGATGAATTTGAAGAAAAAAATCCAAAATTGATTGAAGAAGCATTTAAAGTAAACATTATTGGACATATTTATTTCACAAAAACAGTGTTGCCTTTAATGAAAAAGATTAATAAAGGTCATATTTTGAATGTGATTTCTAAGGCAGGATTAGATTTAGATGAAAATAAAGATTGGCCAACTTACACAGCTACAAAATGGGCAATGAATGGATATACAAAATCTTTAAGAAATTCTTTAGTTGCAACGAAAATTAAAGTGTCAGCCATTTATCCTGGTGGATTCGAAAGTAATATTTTTGAAACAGCAGGTGAAGAAGAAGCTCACAACCAACCTTGGATGATGAAAACTTCAGAAGTTGTTGATGCAGCTGTTTATGTTTTAAACCAACCAGAAAATTTATTAATTGACTCAGTTGTAATAAACTCAAAATATTATGAAGGTAACTAGAGAATTTTTGAATAATTGGTTGGATGGATTGAAAAAAGTTTGGTTAGAAAAGGATTTAGATGCTTTAAAAAATTATTTTGGAAAAATTGAAAAATATTATGAAAGCCCATTTTTAGAACCAGGCAAAAATATCAATGATGTTTTGGGTTTTTGGGAAGAAATTAAAAATGAGCAAATACAAGAATTAATGTTTAAGATTGAAGCTATTGAAGATAATATTGGAGTTGTTAATTGGAATTTGGTTGATCAAAATGGAAGTTTTGATGGAATATATCTAATTAAGTTTGACCAAGATTTAAATTGTGTTGAATTTAAGCAATGGTGTTCTGAAAAATAAAGTTATTAAGTTATAATCTGTTATATGTCAAAAATAAAAAATATATTCGCAAGAGAAATTTTAGCTTCAGGTGGAGCACCAAGTTTAGAAGTTACAGTCACCTTAGAAAGTGGAGCAATTGGTGAAGCTTCAGTTAGTTATGGAGCATCAGCTGGTTCAAAAGAAGCAACAGTTTTGTTAGATGGAGATGCTGCTCGATATAACGGCAAGGGAATGTTGAAGGCTATTTCTAATATTAATAACCAAATTAAGGTGGCTTTAGTAGGAATGGAAGCTAGTGAACAAAGAGTAATTGATGAAAAAATGATTAATTTGGATGGAACTGTGAACAAGGCAGTTTTGGGTGGAAATGCAATGTTGGGAGTTAGTTTAGCTGTGGCTAGAGCTCAAGCTTTAGAAGAAAATTTGCCACTCTATAAATATTTAAGAAAGAGTTATGGAATTGAAGAAACAAATTGGAATTTACCAAAACCAATGATTGTAATGATTGAAGGTGGAAAACACGCTGATCAAACTACTGACCTACAAGAATTCATGGTTTGTGCTTTGGGTGAGAAATCAGCAGCTGAAAGTGTCCGAATGGAAATGGAAATTTATGAAGCTTTGAAGAAAATTTTAAAAAGAGAAGGCCTTTCAACTAATGTTGGAAATGAAGGTGCTTTTGCTCCAAACGGAATTGTTTCAAATGAAAAACCATTGGAATATTTTATGGAAGCAATTGCTAATGCTGGATATAAAGCTGGAATTGACGCTGGAATTTCAATAGATGCAGCTGCTTCTGAATTCTACAATGAAGAATCCAAAACTTATGACTTAAATTTGGAAGGTAAAAAATTAAATTCTGAAGAAATGATTAGTTATTATTTACCTTGGTTAGAGAAATATCCAATTGTCACTATGGAAGACATGTTGTCAGAATTTGATTGGGATAATTGGCCAAAAATGTTAGAAAAAATTGGTAAAACAACTTTAATTGCTGATGATTTAACCGTGACTAATCCTAAACTTTGGCAAAAAGCGATTGAAATGAAAGCAGCTAATGCAATTTTAATTAAATTAAATCAAGCTGGAACTTTGACTGAAACTATGGACTGTTGTTTATTAGCTAGAGCTAATGGTTTAGCAACTGTTCCAAGTCATCGTGGAGGTGGAGAAACAAATGATACATTTATGGTAGATTTGGCCGTAGCTGTTGGCTCAGCATATATCAAAGTTGGACCAACTCGAGGTGAAAGAGTTTGTAAATATAATAGATTAATGAGGATAGAGGAAGAATTGAGAGGCTAAAAAAACCCGCCAAGAAAGATAAAATGCATCTTTGCATGACGGGGTTTTCAGGGTTAATCTAATACTAAAGAATAGTTAATAATATAATATTTAGAATCGTTTCCATCTTCTCCGGAAAATATTTCAAAATTATATGACTTACCATTCTCTAACTGACTAACTTCCCCACAATTTGCTTCTGGATAAAACTTGTTTAATTTTCCATCATTATTAAATAAATTCATTAATTTTTCATTAGAATCTTTAATAGTGATAACCATAACCTTAGTGTTGTTCATATATGTTGAACTAACACTGATTACTTTAGCCTTAATATTCCATGGATGAGGTTTCGATTTATAATCATTAATAGATGGAATGGCAAAAACAAAAATTACAACAAGAAGCAGAAACGGTACTAAAAGCCTTGGACCATGATCGGACATTTTTTTGTCCTCCTTTCCTTTTATTTTTTATATTTTATTATTTTTAACCCTGAATTTGAAAGAACCTGGTATATTAACATGTTATAAGATATGAGTAAATAGCACAGACATTTTTATTAGACTAAGGTTAAAATAAGTTATGATAAATAAAAAAGTTATTTTGATAGTTCGAGATGGATGGGGTTATAGTGACAAAGAAAAAGGAAATGCTATTAAAGCAGCTAACACACCAAATAATGATGAATATATTTCTCACTACCCTACTTCGCTTCTAAAATGCACTGGCGCCGAAGTTGGGAACCCAGAATCAGCTCAGGGAGGAAGTGAAGTCGGTCATTTAACTTTGGGAGCTGGACGAGTGGTTTGGCAACCTCAAGAAATCATTAATCGATCGATTATCAATGGTAGTTTTTTTGTGAATCCAGCTTTTTTGGGAGCAATTGAAAATTGCAAAAAAAATGATTCAGATTTACATATATCAGGTTTATTATCTGATGCTGGAGTCCATTCTGACATTGATCATCTTTTTGCTTTATTAAAATTGGCAAAAGACAGTGGTTTAACTAAGGTTTATATCCATGTAATCACTGATGGTCGCGATGTGCCGGAAAAATCAGCTTTAGGTTATATTGAAAAATTAGAAAATAAGATTAAAGAAATTGGAGTGGGAAAGATTGCTTCAGTGATTGGCCGATATTACACAATGGATCGAGACACTAATTGGGATAGAACTCAAGTTGCTTATGATTTGATGACTACTGGGAAAGGATTTAGTGCAAATAGTGCTAGAGAAGCAGTGGAAATGGCCTATTCTAGAGGTGATAAAACTGATTATTATATTCAGCCAACAGTAATTGTTGAAAACAACAAAGTTATCTCTTTAATCAGCAAAAATGACTCTTTTATTTGGTTTAATTTCAGGACTGATAGATCTAGACAAATCACAATTTTGATGGAGAAATTAGGTTTATATTATGTAGGAATGTGTCAATATGATGAAGCTTGGACTTTGCCAGCAGCCTTTTTGCAAGAAAAAATTGATAATAATCTGGCTGAAGTTTTGGCAAATGCTGGTAAAAGTGATTTGAGAGTGGCGGAAACTGAAAAATTTGCTCATGTGACATTCTTTTTTAATTCTCAACAAGAAAAAGTTTATTCTGGTGAAGACAGAATCATGGTGCCAAGCTCTAAGGTTGCTTCCTATGATTTGAAGCCAGAAATGTCAGCTTTTGAAGTTAAAGATAAGGTTTTAGAAAATATTGGTAATTATGACTTTATTTTAGTTAATTTTGCTAATGCTGATTTGGTTGGTCATGGTGGAGTTTTTGAAGCTACAGTTAAAGCCTGTGAGGTAGTTGACCAATGTGTTGGAGAAATCGTTAAATTAGCAATTGAAAATGATTATTATGTGATTGTGGGAGCTGATCATGGAAATGCTGAAGAAATGCTTTATGACAATGGCGAAAAAGATGCTTCTCATGGATATAATCCAGTCACCTATTCACTGGTTGGCAAAGATTTAGAAGGAATTAAACTTAGGCTAGAGGGCGGTTTGAAAGATGTGGCACCAACAATTTTGGAATTAATGGGAATTAAAAAACCAGTTGAAATGACTGGAGAAAGTTTGATTAATGAATAAAGTAGAATTATTAGCACCGGCGGGGAATTTCGAATCATTGATGGCGGCGATTCAAGCTGGAGCTGATGCGGTTTATCTGGGAATTGGCGAATTGAACATGAGGGCAACGGCAAATTTGAATTTTGAGATGAGAGATTTGAAAAATATTTCTGAACTTTGTCATAAAAATAATATTAAGGTCTATGTCACTTTGAACACGGTAGTTTACGATGAAGAAATTGGAGAAATTAAAAAAATTATCGATGAAATTAAAAAACAAAAAATAGACGCAATTATCGCCTCTGATTTAGCGGTGATTAATTATGCCAGAGCAATAGGAGTTGAAGTTCATATTTCAACTCAAATGTCGGTTTCTAACTTGGAAACAGTTAAGTTTGTGAGTCAATTTGCTGATAGAGTGGTTTTGGCTAGAGAATTAAGTCTTGAACAGATAACTAAAATTATTAAGGAAATTGAATTCCAAAAAATTTGTGGGCCTAATGGAAAATTAATAGAAATTGAAGTTTTTGCTCATGGGGCGATGTGTGTTGGAGTTAGCGGTCGATGTCAAATGAGTTTATTCCACTATAATTCATCAGCAAACAAAGGCAGATGTGTGCAAATGTGTCGAAGAAAATATCGCGTTATCGATGTCGACACCGAAAAAGAATTGGTTCTAGATAATAATTTGATCATGAGTCGAAGTGATTTGTGTACTCTAGATTTTTTGGATAAGTTAGTTGAAAGTGGAGTCAAAGTTTTGAAAATTGAAGGCCGAGGACGAGGAGCTGATTATGTTTATAAAGTGATCAAAGTTTATAAAAAAGCTCTTGAGGATATTGAAAATAAAAATTATAGTAAAGAAAAAATTGAGGGTTATTTGGAGGAATTAAAAACAGTTTTTAATAGAGGTTTTTCACAAGGTTTTTATCTTGGAAGAAGTGTTGATGAGTGGGCAAAAGGAGAAGACAATTTGGCTACAGAAAAGAAACAATTAATTGGTCAAGTCAATCACTTTTACCCTAAGCCTTCGGTAGTTGAGTTCAAGATAAATAGTGGTGTAAAAGCTAAAAATGGTGATAATTTTATAATTACTGGACCAGTTACTGGAATAGTTTTGGGGACAATTGAAGGGATTTTATTTGATGACAATATCGTGACTTTTAAGATCGATAAAAAAGTTAAAAAGAATGATAAAGTCTTTCTTATTTATCCAGTTTGAATTTGTTTTTTAGACTTTAAAAAGAAGAAAGTAACCATGACAAAAGTGACTAGTGGCGAGACAAAGGCTGGAACTTCATGACCAAAACTGTCTAGAAGCATGACTATTCCTAAAAATAAGATTGAGTACATGGCACCGTTTTTTAAGAAAATGTATTTTTTAATTTTATCGACACCTTTAATAGTTAATTGACGAACAACCAGAGCTCCTAGACCATTACCTAAAATTATTAATGGAACTGACAGAGTGAAGGCAAAAGCACCAATTACCCCATCAATTGAGAAAGTGGCATCAAGAATTTCTAGATAGACCAATTTGCCAACATCAGACATAGTTTGGGCTTTTTTTAATTTTAATTCAGCTTTAGCAGCTTGTTCTTTGAAACCATCAGTGACAAAAAAAGCAGCAGCGCCGATAGTGGCTCCAAAAGCCATCATAGGGTTAATTTTTAGAGCAAACCAAACAGTTAGGGCAAGAATTATGGAAATACAAGTAAAAAACCAAACTCCATTTTTAATGAAAAATTTTTCAAGTCCAAAACCAAAGTCTTTTTCTTCCAGAAATAACCAGTGTAAAAAAAGAAAAATTAAGAAAATTGAACCGCCAGAAAGAAGAATTGGGGCTGATTTCTCGACTGATTCGAGAATGGCTGGATTATTGCTGAAAGTGGCAAATAAGGCTTGAATTGGACCCAAAGATGGGTTAGCACCCCAAATGATTAACCAAGGTAAGAGTCCCCTAACTAAAAAGACACCAATAAAAATTCCCCAAACTAGAAACCATTTTCGGCCTTTTGGAGACATGGTGCTTAAAACATCAGCGTTGACTACAGCGTTGTCGATGCTTGAAACTACTTCAAAGAGACAAAGACCAAGAATAACTAAAATTATTGAACCAATATCCATAGAAAAATATAACACAAATTCGTCAGCCTTGTGGATAGAGTGAAATAGCCTCTAATTTGACTCGTTCTAAGATTTTTTCCTGACCAGGTAAAATAATTATTCCTCTTTTAACTTCTTTAACATTCCCAGTGGCATAATCTTTTAACATCTCTATTTGGACTCGGTGTTCTATTGGAAGAGCTCGTTGTTGGAGATCATCAGCTGTGTCATTAGGCAAAATTTCAACTCTAGCTGATTTAATAACAATGCCTTTATCATATTCTTTATCGACTCTTTGCCCAATTACTTCAGTCCAAGGATTTTTTTGATTAGTTTCTTTATTAAAATACAAAACGGCAGCATGGACTCGAAGACCATACATACCTTTACCACCAAATTCTGGCACTGGACCAGGATGTTGGTTAAAAATAGAATTTGGAAAAAAATCAATCACATTTTCTGGAGTCATAGGCAACCAACCGTTTTGAGTTACAATTGAAACTTCTCTTTGTTTTAATTCTTTCAAAATGGCATTTCCAAAAGCATCTTGATCAGTTTTGCCTTGGTCATTTCTGAAGTTTTTAGGATCAACAACAATAATATCTTTGTCTGGAATATATAGTTTTCTAGCTTTTTCGATTCCACCAGCATCGGCTTTACTAGAAATAATGCAAGCAATTTCGGTATTAGGCACTTCTTGAGATTGACAAGCTTTAATAATTTCAGCCATGGTGGTGCCGCCACCTGATATAAAAATTGCTAGTTTTTCTTTCATAGCGAATAATAGCAAATTTTTGGCAAAAAAAAAGCCGTACTTAAAGAGGTTGATATGAATATCAACATTTAAGTAGGCTTTTTTCTAAATCTAGAATAATGTAAATTGCAATAAAGCTTTTTTAATTGTTTTTACACCATTCATAGGCATTTTGCGCTATTTTCAAGCTTGGGGATGCCTCCCATTTTTCATTCTGTTCTTTAGTAAGATAAACAAGTTGCCATTTTTTAAATCCTCTTTCTGGATGAGGCATAATGGCAGTGTGCCGCCCATCTTTTGAAGTTAATCCAGCTATTCCATATGGAGAACCATTTGGGTTAAAAGGATAAGCTTCGGTTGGATAAGCATCTGAATCAACATAGTACAAAGGTACTAAATTGTCTTCTAAAACACTTTCCAAAATTAATTTATTAGGGAAATATACCCTGCCTTCACCATGAGCTACCCAAATTTCAATAACTGAACCTTCCATGTCTGTAAATAGAATGGATTGGTTTTTAGGGACCTTAACCATAGTAGAACGGGATTCAAAAATTTTGGATAAATTTTGGACAAATCTTGGCTGTTCTTTATCTAGTAACCCTTCGTATGGAACCCAACCTAGAAGACCAAAGAGTTGGGCACCATTGCAAACACCTAAAGAAAAAGTGTCTGGACGATTGTAAAAATCATCAAACATTTTTTTGATTCTTGGGTTTAAACGAATTGTGGCTGCCCAGCCTTTAGCACTTTCCGGCACATCACCATAGGAAAATCCACCAGCGGCAATTAGACCTCTAAACTGTTTGAGATCAATTTTACTTGTGATTAAATCATTCATGTGGACATCCCAAACTTCAAAACCAGCCATTTCGAAATAAGATCTCATTTCATCTTCACCATTGGTTCCTTCTTCACGTAAGATAGCGACTTTTGGTTTGTATGTTCTAGTAAGTATTTCTGGATCAGTGTTTTTAGGTTCAAAAGTTAAATAAGATTCGGCTGGTAATAGACCTTTTTTGACTACTTCCCACTCTTCATCGGCTTGTTTCTTGTTAGTTCTCTGACAATCCAGATGATATGAAGTTTCTTCCCACATCCCACGCAAATCGTTTAGAGTGATGAATGAAATAGGAACTTCATTTTGATTGATAGTGAAAAGTTGTTCATCAGTAGTTTTACCAACACAGTCAAGAAAACTAGTGAGCCCAAATTCACTACTAGAAGCAATTTCCATAATGTTTTCGACTTGGTCACTATCAACTTCAAGGACTAAGCCTGCTTCCTCAGCAAAGAGATAAGCGAGAGGATTTTCCTCAAATGGAATGTTGATTTCGCAACCAATGTTGCCGGAAATTGCCATTTCTGCTGTTGCCACTCCAAAACCATCGCCCGCTGTGTCATGACAAGAAAGTAATAGATTTTTTTGGAGAAGATGTTGAACAAAGTTGAACCCGTCTTGAAGTAAAATTCTGTCTTCTAAATCTGGAAATTCATTACCAAACTGCTTATTAACTTGGGCCAGAGCAGAACCACCGAGACGTCGTTTGCCTTTAGCTAAGTCTAATAATAGAATGGCGCTGCCAGCTTTTTTGAAGTCAGGAGTAACTTTTTTGGTGATGTTGTCCATTACAGCAGCTACTTTTAATACTAATTCTCTTGGTGATTTAACAATTTCTTCCAGAATTAGAGCGTACATACTTGATGAATCTTTGCCTCCACTGATGTTGATTCCGAGGTCAATCATTAAGTTTGACATAGCTTGGGCTGCACTGTACATAGCTGCACCTTCACCAGGAAGTTTTGGTGCCCACATCCAATTAGCTCGAGAACCGATGTTACTAATTTTGTCAATGTTACTTATGTCACCAATGTAGGCTCCGGCTAGATTAAGAATAGCTTCGGTTATTGTCATTCTGGCGCCAGCAGTAGGATCACCAATCATTATCTTTGGTTTTTCTCCTAGTCCATAAGCCATCCCAACCAGATCATAATGACTCATCGCTGAAACTGCACAATCGGCAACTGTCAATTGCATTGGACCACAACATTGTTGTTGGGCGGTTAAACCTTTGACGCTGCGGTCAACATTCTTGACTAAAAACCTTTTGGAAGCGACTGATGGTAACCTTAAAACTAAATTAAAGGCATCTAAAATGCTGACATTACTAAGATCAAGTGGGGCAAAATTGTGGACTTTTCTGGTGTCATAGTATGTTTTTTGAGGTAAATCACCAAGAACGGCATTTAAATCAAGATTAACTGGAGTTGAATCATCCCAACTGTCTTCAACCACAAAGCGACCATCACCGGTGATTTCACCAAGAACTTCACATGGCGCTTTCTCTCGAGCACAAATTGCCAAAAATTCGTCAAGACGATCTGGCCAAATTAAAAAACACTCGCGCTCTTGATATTCTGCCACATAAATTTCCCAAACTGACATGCTTTTGTCACCGACATTGACTTTTCGAATATCAATCTTGCCGCCAGCTTTGCCAACAGCTTCTTTGGTGGCATTAGCCATTCCGCCTGCACCTTGGTCATGGGCAATAACAATTGGATTGTTTTCGCCCATAGAAACACAAGCATAAACAACCCGATCAACCTTCCTGGACATTTCTGAATTTCCACGTTGAACTGCCTTACGATCTAGTTCTAAAGACTGATCTCCTTGACCTTTGCTTGACGCAGCTCCACCACCAACACCAACTCGATAAGCTGGTCCACCAACTTGGATGATTAACATCCCTTTTTGAGGTTCATTTTTTTGAATATGTTCATCACTGATTAGACCAATACCGCCGGCATACAAAATTGGCTTTTGAAAAGCCCAACGTTCGCCGTCGATGACCATATCAATTGATTGAACAAAACCACAAGTGACTGGCACTCCTGATTCATTTCCATAATAATGAACACCGTTTGACCCACTGATGATAACTTCCAAAGGTGAGGCTAGAGTTTCTAAATATGGTGCGTTTTTGTCTTCCCAAGGTAAATCATAGCCTGGGAGGTAGAGATTTCCGACTGCATAACCAGATAGGTTAGCAACAATGACTGCACCTTGACGAACATCACGTTCATCACGTTGCATACCACCAATGCCGGTTTTTGCTCCTTCTGTTGGTTCAACTACGGTTGGGAAATTGTGTGTTTCGGCTGTCATAGTTGGATGAAGAGTTACCTCCACCAATTTGAAAGCTGATGGGCCACCAGTTGAAATTGGTCTTAAAATTTTGGTTTTTCGACCTTGAATAGCACCAGAATTGTCGTCAAAAGCAAAGATGGTTACTCCTGGGTTTTTAAGCCAAGGTTTTTTGACAAGTTGGAAAAGACTCTCTGGCATTTCTTGACCATCAATCACCCATTTTGCTAAGAACAACCAATGACGACAGTGTTCACTGTTGGCATTAGCCCAGTCCAAAATTTCGGCGTAGGTTGGGTTTCTTTTTTCTTCATTTGCAAAATAATTGTAAATGAGTTGACGTTCGAATTCATCAAAAGCCGCCATATCTACTTTTTTCAGCTCGTCTGGACCATTTTCAATGAGATTAATAATCTCCATTGCTTCAGGTTTTTTATTAGTTTTGAAAAAAGAAGTTAATGCTTTTGCATAGATTTCTTCGGTCATTCGGTCAACCTTTTTAGCCTCCCTACTACTTAAATAACGGATAGATCTCTCAATTCTGATGACTTTTGTTAAACCAATAGTTTCACAAATAGATGTTAGGTTTGATGACCGAGAGGTCTCAACACCTAATCTAGGGCCAATTTCAGTGACTTGTTCAATAATTTGTGATTTTTCTGTAATCGTTTCCAGAATAAATCCATCACACAACGCTAGTTTTAGTTTCTTCATTTCCTCTTTATCCAGAGGGGTTTTTGTTTCGATGTTGAAACAATATTCGACTGGAGTCTTGCTTAAAAACAATTTGTAGAACATTACAATCCACTTCCTTTCTTCTTCTTCGATTTTTTTCCAAATCCTTTAATATTTTCTTTTTAAAATTTCTGATTTTTAAAGAGCAAAATTAAAGGCAGGTTGTGGTGATTATAACAAATTTATGACTAAATAAAGAGATGTTAAAATAGAACATGGTTTAAATAAAATAATATTGAAAACAATTTGAGACTCTTTTGGAGTCTTTTCTTTATTATTTTTAAAAAACCAATGAAAAACTTAACAAAATTAAACAATTACAAAGCCGATTTACTGATTGCCATATATATATTCTGCATCGTCGCCGCGGAACTGATGGGAGCAAAAACTTTTCCAATTATTAATATTTTTGGATTTCGTTTGACTGGAGCGGTGGGGATGTTTTTAATCCCACTAGTCTTTTCTATAAATGACATTTTTACTGAAGTATTTGGATTTAAAAGAGCCAAAAACTTAGCTAAAATTTCAATTTTTATTGTCTTTTTAATAATTTTATTTTCAAGCTTAGCGATTACCCTGCCACCATCAGCTCGTTTTTTGCCAATGGAGCCTAGTTATCACCAAATATTTGCTCAATCAATTCGAATTTCGATTGCGAGTTTGATTGCAATTGGTATTTCTAACTTCTTAGACATTAATGTGTTCTTTAAATTGAAAAATATGATGGGTAAAAAGGGACTTTGGTTTCGTAACAATCTTTCTAATATTTTAGCCGTCTTTTTTGACACTCTTATTTTCATGACAGTGGCTTTTTATTCAACCAAAATT
>Ga0194063_10000150_pt1 | contig 48759 bp, 43 predicted proteins | sample SepL3720m_MetaG_FD_155459 | JGI IMG/M metagenome (GOLD analysis project Ga0194063, IMG submission 155459) | Anoxic zone freshwater microbial communities from boreal shield lake in IISD Experimental Lakes Area, Ontario, Canada - Sep2016-L373-20m | ecosystem: Environmental > Aquatic > Freshwater...
GGATTCTATTATTTATGGATCAAATAAAACCAGCAATGACATTGGATAAAGAGCAGGAGATATTAAAACAAATACAGGGAGGGGATCATGAAAAGTTTGCTTTGCTTTACGAGGCATACCTTGAAGATATTTATCGTTATGTTTTTGTAATTGTGAAAGATGTACACAAAACTGAGGATTTTGTTTCACAAACATTTTTACAAGGATTTGAAAAAATAGCAAATTATGATTTTAAAGGAATTAGTATTAGATTTTGGTTTTTAAAAATTGCGCGAAATTTAGTTTATAAAGGTTATCGACAAACAGATTCAGAAACTTTAAATGAAGATATTAATATCATTGATTTTGAAAATGTACCAATTGAGGAGCTTGTTTTGACCGAAGAATTGAAGAATGACTTAAAAGTTTTACTTGAGACTCTAGAGGTAATCACTAAAGAAATTATCTGTTTGAGGATCTGGGAAGAAATGAAATTTGAAGAAATTGCCGATTTTATGGAAATGAAATTGTCAGCAGTAAAGATGCGTTTCCAAAGAGGAATTGAAAAGATGAAAGAACTTGCAGAAAAGGATAATTCAAAAAAGCTTTATTCTTTCAATTTAATAGCGATATTTGCGGGTTTAAAAGCATTAAAATCTCTTTCAAGCTTTTTACCGCAAGCAGATTTTCAAAGCAATTTATTATTGCAGTTAACAAAACAATTTAATTTAAATTTAAATATTTCAAAAATGGAAAATCCAATTTCACAACAAGCTCCGACTAGCTTGCCAATTTCTACAATCACACCAATGGCTACTGCTTCTTCAGTTGTAAGCTCAAAAATAATTATTGTTGCAGTTGCCATAATTGGAGCAATCGCAGTTATTGGTGGAACAAGTTATGCAGCATATAATTTGGGTAAGGGAAATAGCCAATCCTCAGCAACTTCTGAGGTACCAGATAATAATAAATTATTAGTAACTACAGCAGTTAGTTCAGCACCTGAAGCTAAGGTATGTAATTATAAAGGCCAAGTTTATCAAGCAAATGAAACATTTAGTGCTGGAGACACATGTAATTCTTGTACTTGTACGAATGGTGAAGTAGCTTGTACTCAGACTGGCTGTATAAATGAATTAGTCTATCAGAACGCTAAGTATAATTATCAACTTCTTTATCCGAACACTTGGACATATACTGAAAAAAATATTTTCTGGTCTGGTGAGGAGACATTGCCCAATGAAGCGATTAATAATGTAACTTTTGTGATTAATTCACAATCAGAAGCAGCAATTTTGACAGCTCGCAACGGGAAACTTGGTCAGGAAGCTGATGGTTGCAGCATTGTTAAACAATTAAACCAATACCAAATTTTGTCATGCCCCATGGCTGATGGAAGGAATGATTCATATTTACAAGTACATTTTCCTTTAGCAGATAATCTTCATGAAATTACGATCCAGTTTAGTTATGATCGGGAAGTAACACAATCACAAGCATTATCAGATCTGGAGCTCTTAATAAATAATTTAACTCTAAACTAATTACTTGAATCCTTTCACAACAAAACTAAATGATCACCAACCTCTGATTTTCTGGCATACTCATACAGTTAAAGTAGCTGATGTAAAAGTAGCGATAGAACAGAAGGCTAGTATCGAACTTGACCTGGCGTACAATCCGGAAACAAATGCAGTTTATATTGGTCATCCTTTGAATTTTTACACTGAAGTGAAACAGTTGCCATTACCAAACAATATTGATTTGGAGCGGGCTATAGCCATGCTCGAAAAAGCACCAGAAGTAATGGTGGTTTTGGATCTCAAAGATGAGCGGGTTTTCCCAATGGTGAAAAAGATTATTACACGATTGGGTAGGGAACGGATTATTTTGCATGCTTTTGTCAAGGAATGGGTTTTTAATTATCCTGAAGCATTGATCCCGGAAGCACATTGGCAGTTTGAAGATATTCGTTTGGCAAAGTATCAGCAATTAATTAAAGAAACCAATGTCAATGCCATAGGCGCGATTCGAGTATTTTCAAATTTTGACTTAGAAAACACAACGCAATTACAGGAAATCCTGAAAAAAAAAGTTCCAGAAATTGCCTGTCTCAGTATTTACCTTCCTGGTGCAAAAGTAGCGTCATTAGCAGCTTATCAACAAATTGTCGCTGCTGGTAAACTTCCTGGAGTGAACTGGGATCAATTAAATGATAAGGAGAAAAGATATTTTGAGCAAATAGCCTGTATTGGTGCCACGGAGGGGTTGCAGATCTCCAACCCGTGCCGGAAGTGAGAATTTAGTATAGGGTGGGTAGTTCACATCGTTTGACCTAAGGTTGGTAGCTGATTTAAACGATATACTAATTTTAACTCTTTTCATTCCTCCGATCACCGCTTACCAGACACCGAGCTCTCGGTTATTATATATTCACTATATTGACATTAATCAGTTTACACGAGTATAATTTAGGTATAAAATACCTTTTCGTGATTAAACTTTTTTCAGGTTTTTTCGCTAAAACGTAGCTACCAGAAGAACATAATTTTTTCTGAAAGATGATGTCCTTTTGGCCAAGACATAATTAGTGTTATTTGGCCATGTATAAAAAGTTACAAAAATTTTTCGCTTTCCTTGGTCCTGGACTAATTACCGGAGCTTCTGACGACGATCCCTCAGGAATCGCTACCTACTCGCAAACTGGTTCTATGTTTGGTTATTCTACTTTATGGCGGGCTTTATTCCTCATTCCTTTTGTTTTTGCTATTCAATATATGTGTGCCAAAATAGGATTAGTCACGCACAAGGGTTTATCAGCCAATATTAAAGAAAATTATCCCAAAATTCTATATTTTTCAGTATTTATTCTTTTTATTGCCAACACAGTTAATATCGGTGCTGATCTGGGAGCGATGGCTGCTGCTTTAAATTTATTGGTAGATATTAAACCACTTTTGGCAATTGCGGGAATTACTTTGATTACAATTGGTTTAGAAATTTTTATTCCTTATAAAAAATATGCACGGATTTTAAAATGGCTAACCTTCAGTTTAATTGCTTATTTTATAACTGCTCTTTTGGTGAAACAGGATTGGAGCTTGATTCTTCATGATACTTTCCATCCCCAGTTGGATTTAACTAAAGCAGGTATGATGAATCTTGTCGCTGTGCTTGGAACAACCATTTCTCCATATTTGTTTTTCTGGCAGACTAGTGAAGTGGTAGAAGAGGTAAATCATGAACAGCAAATAAATCATTCCAAATTTCGAATTAATAATCGTAAAATTAAAATCGTACAACTTGATACTTTGGTCGGTATGATCTTTGCCAATTTGATCATGTATGCCATTATTTTAACCACCTCGGCGACACTTGGAAGAGCAGGGATTACTACAATTGAAACTGCAGATCAGGCAGCAATTGCTTTAAGACCTTTAGCTGGTAACTTTTCTTATTTAATTTTTTCGATTGGTATCATTGGTACAGGTTTACTAGCAATTCCAATTTTAGCGGGAGCAAGTGCCTATGCCATTTCCGAGATGTATAATTGGAAACATAGTTTGAATTTACATTTTCATCAGGCGCCAAAGTTTTATTTAGTGATTATTGCTTCTGTTGTTTGTGGTGCATTATTGACGCTTTTACCGATTAAACCGTTTCAGCTTTTATACTACACAGCAATTTTGAATGGCATTACTGCACCGCCTTTGATGATAGTAATTATGTTACTTTCCAATAAGAGAAAATTGATGGGAAAACAGAAAAATGGATTTATTTTAAATATTGTTGGTGGCGCAGCGACTTTAGTTATGGCCATAGCCGGTGTAGTGATGCTGGTGCTGCAAATAAAATAGAAGAAAAGTATCATGTATCAGGTATCATGTATCAAGTAGGAGGGGTTGCAGATCTGCAACCCGTGCTGGGTAGCAATCGGAAAATTAAATCTCGAGATTGGTCGAACATCGTATAGGGGAGACGTCGTCGTCTCCAACTATTAGTTTGTATTATTAATAAAATAACAAATTTTCGTAACCATCAATTTAAGTTATAATTAATTTATGAACAAAAAAATTAAGTTAATATCGATATCCGGTATTATTTTAACCGCTTGTGTTACATCTTTATTTTTTGGTTTTCTGGCATTGGTTGGATATAGTTTTTGTAATGATGGCTATTGTGAAGAAGGATATGAAAGATATTTTATTATGGTGGAGATGATAATTGCATTTACAGCTGCTTTAATAGGTTTGGTTTTAAGTTATTATTTAGGTAAATTGATATTTAAGAAATAATTTGCTTGAAATGAAACAATTATATTCCTGTCCAGTTTGTGCTCACCTTGTTTTTGATAGACCAAATGGTACCTATGATATTTGTCCGGTATGCCTCTGGGAAGATGATCCAGAACAGTTTCATGGTGAAGAGACAGGTGTTCTTGGTGCCAATGGTAACATTAGTTTGAAACAGGCACGGATAAATTATCGAAAATTCTCTATCTCAGGTCTGAGCTTAGGTCTTTATTTATTTAAGATAATCAATCTTTTTAGCTTTAAAAAATATCAGAAAGTTATTAAAATTGCTTATCGTGAAGAATGGGATTAAATCTTATAATTGATCACTGGTGCCCGCTCTTCGTTTTTTTTCACTTTTAACTTTTGACTATTAACTTTTATCTATTAGCCTAAATGAAACTTCCTGTATTTTTAACAATAGTGCCATTGTTATTTTGTGTTTTACCACTTTCGGTATGTAATCTGGTGACTCCTCAAGGAAGCTGGTGGGAGGAGTATAAGCCCTTGAGTTGCCATGATTTACCGGAAGATAGCACGAATGAATTCTATAATTATCCAGGGTATCGTGACTGGTGGCGTTATCCGCTATTTTATCCTTATAGTATTCATACCATTGATTTGCCTTTTCAGCATCCTTTACTTGTCGATGAGAGTCAAGTTACTCAAATTAGTAATCCTGATAATGAACTGATTATTATCAACAATTCTGATTACATTAGTCGTTTTAATTACAATTGTCAGCAAATCTGGGGAAAGTTAACTGATAATACTTTTTTCATTTATGATGTAGAGACAAAACAATTGACTCCATATTTAGACCAACAATCAATGGAAAAGAATCTTTCTGGTACAGGTGCTTTTTTTTCATATCTGATCTCAACTGAGCAATATGATTGTTGGTTGGGTAGCGGTAATTTTAATTGCGGTGACTAAGAAATTCATCACTTGGTTCTGTCAAGGCTTTTGCTTGCAGGATTTTCTTGAGAGCTGCTTCATCAAGCAATTTTTCTTTTTTAAGTTCATCAATAAGTTGTGTCTGATTTTTCACAGCATTTTTCACGAGTTTAGCGGTTTGATCATAGCCAAGGTAGCGATTGAGCGCTGTAGCAGTACAAAGACTGTTATCAAACAGTTCTTGAATTTTTTTCTCATTGGGTTTTAGACCTTTAATTGCTTTTTCGGTGAGAGTTTTGAGGCCATTAGTCATCAAGATAAAGGCTTCATTCATATTTTTGGCATAAATCGGCAGCATTGCATTTAATTCAAACTGGGAGTTAAGAGCTGCATGAAAAGCTGTTTCCACATTACCAAAAACCTGATAACAAATTTGGTTCATTAATTCCAGGATGACTGGGTTTACTTTACCCGGCATGATCGAAGAACCTTTTTGCACTTCAGGTAGAATTAATTCACCCAGGCCGGCACGTGGTCCGGAAGCTAGCATTCTCAGATCATTACAGATTTTTGACAAACCAGCAGTAAAGGTTTTTAAAATATTTGCAATATGTAAAAAATCATCTGAATTTTGTGTAGCATCAAAGAGATCCGGGGCTGGTTTAAAAGGATAACCAGTGAGTTTTGCTAGTTCAGCATTGGCAAATTTCAGATATGATTGCGAAGAATTGATTGCTGAACCAAGAGCAGTACCACCCAAATTAGTTTGATAAAGATATTTTTTGTTTTCTTCAAAACGTTGAATATTGCGTTTCATAAAAGTGGCATAAGCTCCAAATGATTGTCCTAAAGTAATTGGCACAGCATCTTGTAAATGCGTTCTTCCTACTTTGACAATATCTTTGTAAGCAATGCTTTTTCTCTGAAATTCTTTTTCCAGCAGTTTCATAGCTGAAATTAATTCATCAATTTGCCGGAGCAACATCACTTTGATGGCAGTAGGAATGACATCGTTGGTCGATTGACCAAGATTGACATGGTCATTGGGGTGGATAATCACTTTACCTTTTAAATATTCTACAGCTAAAGATGAAATTACTTCATTGACATTCATATTAGTAGAAGTACCAGCGCCACCCTGGACTTGATCAGTGACAAATTGTTCAGGATATTTTCCTTGGATAATTTGGTCAGCAGCAAATTTAATTGCATTATAAATTTTTTTATCAAAGCGTTCTGTCTGGAAATTTGCAAGTGCTGCTGCCTTTTTGACAGTAGCTACAGCATTAATCAGCATTAAATTGACAGGTTGTCCGGAAATTTGGAAGTTGGCAATTGCTTTGGCAGTTTCTCCTTGATAAAGTTTTTTCATAAAAGAGAAGATAAAAAATATATTTCTATTATATACTGCAGATTCTAGATTAACAAACACAGTAGGCGAATTTTGAATCTTGGAAAAGGATAATTCTTTTATTCATAGATTCCTAGATTCTTTTATTCTAGTTTCTTTCTTTTTTCACATTCTAACAGAACAATTTTTTTTGTTCACTATTTTTTAATTTCTTTTTACTTCTTATTTCTAGCTTATAACTTTTTAAGCCAAAGGCTTACCAGCCTATGGCTGGAACTTTTATCTTTTTATTATATTTTGCTATATAATAAAAAGATAATTACAACAATTTATTCTGATTTCTTTTACTCCTTATTCAATAATATGACTAAAGTACGTCACAAAATTCAGATCAGTTTTTTTATCATTGTCTTAGCTATTTTAACATATTTGCTTCTGAAGAACTCCGGGGAATTTTTTGCAGTCCTCCATCGTATTTCCAATGCTGATTTTCTTTATTTATTTATTGCTTTAATTCTGCAATTTATTTATATAGCGCCTTATGCTCAGTTTTTTCAATTAAATTATGAATATATCGGGTTAAAGTTCAAATTAAGCGATATGTATTATAGTATTTTAAAAATGTATTTCTTTAATCTAATTGCGTCTATTGGTGGTATAGGTGGGACAATTTCATTTATGGATACCGGAAGGAGACAGAAACATTCCCTAGCCAAAACTGGTGTGGGTTATATTATTGTTTCAGTTTTCAATTTTTTTATTATTGGAATTTTTGTTTTTCTTAGTGCATTTATCCTTTCACTTCGTCATGAGCTTACTAATTATGGCAAGCTAGAAACGGGTTTATATGCCATATTTCTTACAGCTGTGTTGGTGGCATTCTTTTTGGCTATTGCTTCTCCCCATCTTTTGCATCAATTGTTACATAAAGTTGCTGATGTAATAAATAATTTCGTTGAAGCATTAACTGGAAAGCATGTGATTAATAAAGAATCGATCACCAAAAAAATGGAGCATTATTTAGATTTAAGAGATTTATTAAAAAATCAGTACATCAAGCATCTGAAAATTACTCCATTATTATTGATTGCTCACTTAATTCAGGTTTTTATTGTAATTATCACTTTTGGAAGTATTGGTATGCAAATTAGTTATATTGATGCTTTTATCGTATATAGTACAGTGGTTTTAGTTAGTATTATTTCTCCGACACCACAAGGAGCAGGTATTGTCGAAGGAAGTGTTCCTTTGATTCTGAAACCAATGGGTTTTGAGCTCAGTGAGGCTATCACAGCTATCATGCTTTATCGTCTTGTCTCACTTTGGATTCCAGTAATCGTAGGTTATACAATGACAGTAGTAGATATTCGCCATTTATTTAAAAAGAAGGTAGAGTAGGGGGAAAGTAAGTAGTAAATATCAAGTAGCAAGTAGAAAGTAGAAAAGTGTATTTGGTATCTAGTATCTAGTAAAATTAAAAGTTAGAAGTTAAAAGCTATTAGATAGGAGGTTAATGAATAGATTATTAGTTTTGACATTTATTATTCCCGAATTTCTGTCTACTGTATTCCGACTACAGTACTAAGCGTAATCTACCGAGATTCCAGTAAGCTGCTATTTAGCTACTAACTTCTAACTCTTAACTTTAGTTTAGAAAATATTACTGTCCGGAATCTACCGATCTTCTACTTTGTACCTCTTCCGAAATTCGAAATTCGTCATTCGATCTTCATTTACCGCTCACCGGTGACCGATCACCGATTCTCCATCCACTTCACCGCTTTTTCACATCCAATTTTGTATTATAAATTATTATTTTATTTATTATTTAAATTATCCATGAATAAAAAAACATTGTTCATTACCGTAGGGGCATTAGGAGTGATAGGACTGAGTTCTATTGCCGGTGCCTTTGGGCTTCATGCTGTAGCAGCGACAGTAAATAATGGCGATTATCCTGCAATTATTAAAAACCTTGCAGCGAAATTTAATGCGCAACCTGCTGATGTAGCTCAAGTATTTACCGAGACTCGAAATCAAAACCGTTTCGATCATCTCAATCAATTAGTCACTGATGGGGTGATTACTGAAGCGCAAAAGACAGCTTTAATTGCCAAAGAAGATGAAATTCAGGCGAAAATTACTGAAATTAATAATAAATCTTTGACTGAAGCAGAACGCAGAACAGAAATTCAAAAAGTCATGACTGATTTTCAGACCTGGAAGACTGAAAATAAAATAGCCATTGGTGGTGGTATGATGGGTGGAGAACGTGGTGGCAAAGGCGGGATGGGCGGAGAAATGATGGGCGAGAAAGGTTTCGGTATGTGGGAATAAAATGATAGAATGTGTAGGGATGTATTGTCATACATCCCTACACAAATTGAAAACAAACATATGAAAATTCTGATCATTGAAGATGAACCCAATATTGCCGAGCCGATCAAAAAGGCATTGATGCGCAGATCGATAGCTGTGGATTATACGGGTGACGGTAAAAAAGGCTTGAGCTTACTGGAAATTAATAAATATGATTGTCTAATTTTAGATTTAAATTTGCCAGGCCTAGATGGTTTGGAAATTGCTAAAAGAATGCGGGAGCAGAAAATCAATACACCAATTTTGATGCTGACAGCACGTACTGCTCAAAAAGATATTTGGCAAGGATTTGCAACCGGTACCGATGATTATCTTACCAAACCTTTTGATTTGCAGGAATTGATTTTCCGCGTACAGGCTTTGATTAGACGTAATAGTAAAAATCAAGATGAGGCTTTAAGTACAGCTAATATAATGGTAAAACCTCTTTCTTGCCAGGTTTTTAGGGATGAACAGGAAATTGCTTTAAATAAGAAAGAATTTGGAATCTTGGAATATTTGCTACGTAACCAAGGTAAAGTAGTGAGTACTGAAGAGCTTTTGGAACATATTTGGGATCAGGAAATTGATATTTTTACACAAACCGTCAGGACAAATATTAAAACACTCCGTAAAAAAGTAGATCCTGAGAAGAAAATTATTCACACTATTATTGGTAAAGGTTATGTTATCCGTTAAACTGACAAAAATTTTCAGTTCGATCAGGTTCAAATTAACCTTAATATATTCCGGCCTGATGTTTATCTTTATTTCCAGTTTTGTTCTGGTAGTGAATCTTTATCTGAACCAGTATTTTAAAGCTGAACCAAATTATTTACGAAATAATTCCAATCAGATCATTAATGAAGAGATGATGCCTGGGCAAATATCGCCTCAGATGATGTTTAATGAAGAGCAACGTCAGAAAATTCGGGATATCCGCAGACAGGATCTTCATAATATTCAACTTGCCAGTGTTTATGCATTAATTCCGGTATTTATCACCAGTTTTGTACTAGGTTATTATATCTCCGGGCAATTTTTAGCACCATTGGGGATACTGCAGAAAAAGATTGCTTTATTAAATGACGCTGATTTGGGTGTGGAATTAGAGGTTTTTAGTGAAGATGAAATTGGAGAATTGATTAGTAGTTTCAACAAGATGTCGCTGAGACTGAAAAAGGCTTTTGATGCACAAGCAGAATTTCTCCAAAATGCTTCTCATGAACTCAAAACTCCTCTTACGATTATTCAGGCTAATTTGGATGGGATTTTGGATGACCAGACAGCATCGCAAGCTGAGATGCATGCTTCTGTGGCCAAAGCTTTGGAAGGGGTGAAACGGGTCAATCAATTGACTGAATATTTTTTAGATTTAACTAGAACTGAAGCATTGCCAAAGAGACAGATTGACTTAAAGATTGTGATTAATGAGGTGGTTGATTCTCTAACAGATTTATCTAAAAGTTCCAGCCATAGGCTGGTAAGCCTTTGGCTCAAAAAGGTGAAATTGCAAACTGATCTTCCAGAGAAAGCAATTTTTTATCAAATTGAATCAGTTAGTTTTGGTCGAGCAATTGCTAATTTGATAGAAAATGCAATAAAATATTCGCATCAGGTAAAGAGTCCAATTATTGAAGTAAAATTAACTGCTACCGAACAACAAATTACAATTGTTGTCAGTGATAATGGTCCAGGTATTCCTGAGAGAGAACAAAGTAAAATTTTTGAACGTTTTTATCGCATCGATCATTCCCGTAGTCGCGATACTGGTGGTTTTGGATTAGGTTTAGCCATTACTCAAAAAATTATTGCTGAACATCAGGGGCAATTAACTTTGCAAAGTAAACCTGGCAAAACTGAATTTAAGATTATCCTACCAGCTATTTAAACATTTTTTCGTGACTATTATTAGCATTTTCCGTTTTAAAAGATGCTTTACCTGAATTTTCAGGAGCGTATAATAATAATATATTTTATTGCAGATTTTTCATGAAAAAAACTTATTTAGTGATTGGGGGAATAATTATAATCTTTGTATGTTTAGTTGTGTTTGGAGGAGGAGCGATTTTAGCCATTAGTATGTTAAAAAATAAAGCAGAGGAAAAAATTTCTAATGTAATTCCTACGGAAATGCTTGAAGTTACACCAGGTTTAGCTAATCCTGCTGCTACTTTTTGTGAGGAAAATGGAGGTAAATCGGAAATACGAGAAACGACAGTTGGACAAACGGGATATTGTACTTTTGCAGCAGGCTCAGAATGTGAGGAATGGGCTTTTTATCGCGGCGAGTGTCTAGTGCCTTCTACGACAAGCAATCCTACCAAAAGTAGTCCTAGCACTGCAGTAGTAACTGATTTACCTAAGGCAACAATTGATGTTTATTTATTTGATCAGAAAAAATTTAACCAAAGTGATAATCCCAATTCTGATTATGTAACTAAAGTAACAAGAACTACTACCAGAAAGGATATCGCAGCTTTTGCTGTGGAAGAAATTATTAAAGGCCCGAGTGCAGCAGAAATTAACCAAGGATTAGGGCAGACATTCAAAAAGGATTCTTTTACTTGGTTCACCGGGAATTCCAATTGCAGTGGCAACGATTTTACGATTTCAATTAACAGTGGCAAAGCAACAGTTAAATTTTGCCGTAGTACTACTTTATCTGGTGATATGTCAGGATTTATTGTCGAACAGCAAATCGTGAAAACCTTGAAACAATTCCCGACCATTCAGTCAGTGAGAATCTTGAATGTCGCTGGTGATTGTTATAATGATATGAAAGGCGTGGGAGCAGAGGAGTGTTATGAGTAGAGGGGAGAGAAGTATCAAGTATCATGGAGAAACCGAAAAACTGGAATCTGGAATCTGAGTTTCGAGATTTGTAAGATGTTTGTTTTTAAACGTTTAATAAGATAATTCGATTTAATTACTCATTATTATTTCATTCTAAATCCGGTCACCGTTCACCGCTCACCGGACACCGTTCTTAACCATGCACACCAAAAAATTTACAATTCTTCACTCCAACGACATGCATGGGGATATTCTTTCTGAGAATAAAAAGGAGCGGGGCAAAATGATTGGAGGATTGGCATTGCTTTCTGGATATATCAATCAGGTAAGAGCTAAGGAAGAAAATGTGCTTTATGTAATTGCCGGTGATATGCTTCAGGGTTCGATTATTGATACAGAATATAAGGGTCTTTCCACGATTGAAATCATGAATTATCTGGCACCGGATGTCGTTGCGATTGGTAATCATGAAGTGGATTATGGTCTACCACATTTGCTTTTTCTGGAAAAGGTTGCCAATTTTCCGATCGTTAATGCCAATTTGTATATCAAAAAGTATGGCAAGCGCCTGATGAAACCATTTGAAATTATCACCAAAGATGGTTTTGAGATTCTTTTTACTGGGATTATCACTGAAGATATTATGGCCAGTATCAATCAAGATAAGCTAGTTGGCAGTTTCATTTCTCTAGAAGATGCTAGTAAAGAAGTGGGGATCATTTGTAATGCTTACAAAAATGATGATATTGATTTAACAATTTTGCTGACTCACATTGGTTTTGAATCTGATAAGAAACTGGCTGCCATGCTACGCCCGGAATGGGGTGTGGACATGATTATTGGTGGACATTCACATACTGTCCTTGAAAAAGCTGAAGAAGTGAATAAAATTTTAATTGCCCAGGCTGGAGTTGGTACCAATCAGATTGGTCGTTTTGATATCGAAGTTGATGATGATACAAATAGTATTGTGGATTACACCTGGCAATTAATTCCGATCAATGACGAGATTGCTCAGCCGGATGAGCGCCTCACTGAGTTGATCAATTCATTCAAGAAAGTAGTCGACAATAAATACAATACAATTATTTGCAAACTGGCAACTAAGCTTACTCATCCGAATCGCGAGGTGGAAACCAGTCTGGGAAATTTGATTGCAGACGCTTTTGCTGAAACTGCCCAGAGCGATGTCGTGCTTGTCGGTAGCGGTTCAATCCGGGTCAAAGAGCTCGGCCCTATCGTCACTCTAATGGATTTTATTTCCTGTTTTCCTTATGATGATTCTTTGAGTAAATATGAAATCACTGGAGTAGAACTAAAGCAGATTTTTGCCCATATTATGCGCAAGGATAATCGCGATGGTGAAGGAGAGTGTTATCAAGTAAATCAAGCAGTAAAGGCGGTTTATGACGAAAAACTCGCGCAATTAACTGAACTTAAAATTAATGGAAAAGCTATCAGCGAAAAAGCAAAATACTCAATTTGTTTACAGGGTTTTCATTTCTCCCAGTCAGCAGATTATCTCAATATTTCCAATGAAACATTAACAGCTTCCGGAAAGTCCAAGGTAGTGACTACCTCAGCTCAGGAAGTGCTGGAAGAGTACCTGAAAACTCATCAGAATTTGCAGAGCAAAGTGGAAGGCAGGCTGGTGTATCTAGCTGGTTCATAAAAAGTTATTAAGTCAATCGAGCTTAAAATGATTTGATTAATGAAATAATCAAACTGAAAACTGGAATCCGGAATCTGAAATCTGAAGACGAATAACGAATTTCGTAAGCAAAAAATATAGGGTAGACTTCGCAACCTACCATCTACATATACAAATTTGACACGAGTAGTATTTTTATTACAATTTTTTCGAGTTTAATAGCGATAATGTTCAGCTTTATAAGGTCCTGAGATTTTAATTCCTAAATAATCAGCCTGTTTTTTCGTTAGTTTGTCTAGTTTGGCTCCTACTTTTTCCAGGTGTAATCTGGCAACTTCCTCATCAATTTCTTTGGATAAAGTATATACACCGACAGGATATTTTTTCGTGTTGGTAAATAGTTCAATTTGTGCAAGTACTTGATTGGTAAAACTATTAGACATGACGAAACTTGGGTGTCCAGTAGCATTTCCCAGATTCAAAAGTCGACCTTCGGAAAGAATGACAACTCTATGTTTGTCTGGAAAATGAATAATATCAACTTGTGGTTTAATATTTTCCCAGTGATATTTTTTTAAAGCTGAGATTTGGATTTCACTATCAAAATGACCAATATTTCCTACAATTGCCAGATCTTTCATTTGTAATAAATGTTTTTCTGTGAGGACATCGACACAGCCTGTAGCAGTTATAAAAATATCACCAATTTTGCAGGCATCCTGCATGGGCATCACTTGATATCCTTCCATAGCAGCTTGGAGCGCACAAATTGGATCCACTTCCGTGACAATAATTCGTGCCCCTTGACCTTTGAAAGCTTGTACTGTACCTTTACCTACGTCGCCGTAACCGGCTACCACGACAGTTTTACCAGCGATCATGACATCAGTCGCCCGCATTACTCCATCTACAGCTGAATGACGGCAACCATATAAATTATCGAATTTTGATTTGGTGACTGAGTCATTGACATTGATGGCAGGAATTTTTAATTCACCGCGAGCATGCATTTGATAGAGACGATGTACACCGGTCGTAGTTTCTTCGGAGATACCTTTGATTTCTTTGATGATACGATGAAATCGTTTTGGATCTTTGCTGATTGATTTTTTTAATTGGGCAAATAGCACTGTTTCTTCTTCACTGCCTGGTGTCTGATCAAGGATTGTCTTGTCTTCTTCAGCACGAAATCCCAGGTGTAAATATAAAGTGGCATCACCACCATCATCCAATATCATATTTGGCCCGGTATTTTTTCCCCAGTCAAAAATTTTATCAGTGAAGTCCCAATATTGTTCTAAAGATTCGCCTTTGATGGCAAATACGGGAATGCCGGCTTTGGCAATTGCTGCAGCAGCATGATCTTGCGTGGAAAAAATATTACAACTTGCCCATCTGATTTTGGCACCTAATGCTACTAATGTTTCAATTAAAACTGCAGTCTGAATAGTCATATGTAATGAACCAGTGATGCGAGCCCCTTTTAATGGTTTGTTTTTGGAATATTTTTTTCTGAGAGCCATAAGTCCAGGCATTTCTTGTTCTGCCATAATGATTTCCTGACGCCCCCATTTTGCTAAGAGAATATCTTTAATTTGGTAATTCATTGCATTTGATTTATAAAAATTAATTGTCGAGTCGATATTTTTGTCCACCTTCACTCTGGACATTTTGCGCCCCCATTATTGAACCTAAATTGCAACATGCTTCAATGGATTTATCATCGAGAAGGCCTTTGATAAATCCTGCTCTGAAGGCATCTCCAGCTCCTGTTTGTTCCACGAAATTTTTAACAGGAAGTGGGTTAATTTTTTTGGTGTCTTTTTTAGTATATATAATGCTACCATTTTTTCCCAAAGTTTCAATTACATATTCAAGTCCGAGATCTAGAATATCTTTAGTGGAGAGCTTGAAAAGTGTTTTAAATTGAGCAATTTCAGTTTCATTACCGATTAAGATATTGGACATTCTTAAACAGGTTATTAGTGATTCTTTTGTAAAAAAAATTGAAAGAATCTGACTAGGATCGAAAATTACAATTGGTTCCTGACCTGCATTTTGGCGTAATTGAGAGAGGTGGTGGAAGATACTTTGGCCGGTACCAGGTGAAAAAATTGCTACTTTAATTGCAGCGAAATCTGAAGCTGTTAGTTTATCTTGTAGTTGGATATTATCCATATGATCGCCATGGCTATTTGGCTGGAAAATTCCGATTTGTTCTCTTTTCTGATCAGAAATCGCATAAAATGTGGCTGTAAATTCATCTGGCATAATAACTACTTTTAGATCAACATTGTGACTTGATAAGTGTGCTTGATAATCCGCTTTGAAATCACCTCCAACTACAGAAAATAGAAGAGGCTTTACTTTAAGGAGACCCAATCCATAGGCGATATTACCTGCTGTGCCCCCATAAAAAATTTTCTTATTTTTGGCAGTCAGCATCATACTCATGTTTTGGATTTGATTTTGCTTGACAATTACTTCTTTGGAAAAAGTATTATGTACTTCAAATACCACGTCGTAAGCGACTGATCCGACAACTAATGCTTTTGTACGCCTCATAAAATCTGATTTAATAAAAAGTTATTATAGCAGAAAATGGTGATCTGGAAGCAAATGCAATTTGAAATTTGAAATTTGCAATTTGGGATTATTGATTTTCTAGCCAAGTGTCATTACATGTGCTTGCTCGTTTTTAGGGATAGGGATATAATATTTTAAGTATCTAGTATCTAGTATCTAGTATCTAGTATCTAGTATCTAGTATCTAGTATCTAGTATCTAGTATCTAGTATCTAGTATCTAGTATCTAGTATCTAGTATCTAGTATCTAGTATCGGAATTCGAGGTTCGATCTTCGTTTCCTTAGATTCTTAAATTCTTAACTTCTAACTATTATCTTTTAACTATTGTCTTTTCATTTTAATCTTTTTCCTGAACATATTTCAGGATTAACCCGTTAACTCGTTAATAATTAATTTTTTAATATTCTAACTATGAACATCCCTTTTACCGACAACTATGAAGATTTATCCAATGATACTGGCTACCAGTTCAAATTTAACTGCCAGAAATGTGGTAATGGCTATATGAGTTCCTTTGATAAATCTTCGACAGGTATGATTACCGGAGTATTAGGTGCTTTCAGTAGTTTACTTGGTGGGAGAGGTAGTAGCCTCGCCAGTACATCAGATCAGGTCCAGAGAATGGTGGCTGGTCCGCAGCATGATAAAGCTCTCCAAAAAGCAGTTGAAGAAATCAGACCACAGTTTGTGCAGTGTAAACGTTGTGGAAAATGGCTTTGTAAGGAAATTTGCTGGAATGCTGAACGTGGTTTGTGTAAAGATTGCGCTCCGATTCTTGGCGAAGAAATGGCTTCTGCACAAGCCACTCATAGCAAAGACGAAGCCTGGGCTCATGCCCGAATGTCTTCAGATGAGAAACATCTTGGAGAAGAAGACTGGAATGATCAGAAAAAAGTAGCTTGCCCCAAGTGTGGTGCTGCTGTGAAAGCTCACACCAAATTTTGTGGTGATTGTGGCGCAGCACTAGATGCCAAGACCGAATGTCCTCAGTGTCAGGCAAAATTAGAACCCGGTCAGAAATTCTGCGCTGGCTGCGGCGCGAAAATCGCGTAGGGGCGTATTGCCATACGCCCGCAATCTTCCGGAATAAGATGTTGGCAAATTGACACTAGTAATATTTCTTTTACAATTTTTTTACATGATACATGATACATGATACATGATACATGATACATGATACATGATACATTTTTACATATTTAAAACAATGTACTACCTTTATCTCTTACTCTGTGCTGATAACTCTCTTTACACAGGAATCACTGACGATATTAAGAACCGGCTGGCAGTGCATCAAAGTGGCAAAGGCTCCAAATATGTGCGTTCCCGGTTGCCGGTGAAATTAATTTATCAGGAAGAGCAGAGTGACAAATCTACTGCCCTGAAACGTGAACTTGAGGTAAAAAGCTGGAGCAGGACGGAAAAGATCGCGAGGCTTGGATTGGGGGGAGTATCATGATGGAGGGGTTGCAGATCTGCAACCCGTGCTGGGTAGCAAGTAGAAAATGTAGTGAACAAAAAATTTTGTTTTGTTTAATGAAAATAAAGAAAACAGGAAATTATTGTAGTTGATTGGTTGAACATCCTATAGGGGAGACGTCGTCGTCTCCAATGAGTACTTTTTAACAATTCTGGCTTTGTAATGCCTTCTAGCCTTGGGCGTTTATTGATTAGATGTGTTAAGGAAAAAAAATATTCATAAATATTTTAAAATTATTGATGCAGAGCAAACAAAAAAAAGTTAAGCAGATTCTCATGTTGCTTTTCTTGATCGGCACAATTTTATTATGTGGGTTGCTTTTTTGTTGTGGAGTAATAACTTTATTTTTTGCTAGTGTTTTCAATAATTATGATTCAGAAGTGATTGCATCAAATTCTGGTCGTTATCAGCTTAAGATTGAAACACAAATTACTCCGCTTGATGATAATGATCATAGTTCATTTTATTTGATTGATAAAAATAAGCACAATTCAAAAGAGTTTTTGTTTTATGGCCATATTGAGGTGATCGCTGAAAATGTGGACTGGTTGGAAGCGGAGCAAAAAGTAAATATTTATTATTATTTTGGTTTTGATCAATATGATTTCTCCAGTAGACCACCAAAGTCGGTACAAGTTGATGGTTTGACAGTCAATTTTATTGAAATTAAAGGATCTGATCTAATTATTTCGAAATCACCCAATCAACAATTTGCTGTAATTGTAAGTCAAAATGTCTTTCCCGGGAGAGCAATTGGAAATGAATATTTTATTGAATTTGGGAAAATTTCACCGGAGTATAAAAATGAGGAGGATATTGTGTGGCAAGGAGGGTATACTAAGACAATTACTAGTGATGTCAATATTAGTCAAATTATTTGGGAAGATGAAACTACTTTAAGGTTAGTGGAATCCAGGGCGGGTGATGTAATATTAACAGAAACGATCAGCTTGAAAGATCCGGATTTTCCTCAAAGTTATGAATTAATTGTTAAGTTTTATCCTGGTGAATATAATGGGGCTTGAGCATTGCAGGTATCAAGTATCAAGTATCAAGAAAGAAAAAAAGAAAATGTAGTGAACAAAAACTTTTTCTTTTTTCTTTAATTCAGTTTATCTAATCTGCTCTTGATTAAACTTCTCAAGTAGAGTATTCAGGGCAGACCTTGTATTCATTTTAGGCAAAACACCAACAAAATTATCAATTAGTGATTTATTGGCTGTATCTACTCCAACTTCTGATCCTGATGCTAATCCTAGTAAGCGGATGATTTTATTTGATTCTAACCAAGCAGCAACAGTTACTTTGCCGTCTTGATGATCAATTTGAATCTTTGATTTGGGACCGGATAATAAAAATTTTTTCTGATAAAGTCGGGAGTTTGCTGCTTTTTGCTCTAAATTCCAACCTGTATTGCTTTCCCATTTGGAAACTTTCTCCCAGAAATCTGGAGCAGTATAAGTGAATTCAACTTTTGTGCGCATGATTTAATTAAATAAAAAATTTTAGTTCAATATTGGGAGAACCTCTAATTTAGTTTGTAGGTTTTCACTAACTGTTACTGTCTGTATTCCGCTATATCCGGAAACAGGTTTGAGAATATATGTCCCGGTGGGAAGATAAAAACTGGCGATTCCATTACTGTCGCTGGTAGTACTGGAAAGTAGCTTATTTTTTTCGTTATAAAGTCCGATTTGAATATTGGATAAATTGTTTCCTAGGGGTGCAGACTTAATATTTACAGACAATGTATATTTTGTTTCCTTGGAATAGATGATCCCGCTTTCATTATTATGAAATGTGCTTAATTTGTTGTATGAAATATTAATACCAGTGCAGAAAGATCTGTCATTGTATGAAGTAGAAAGAATATCAGTTAATCCCAGGCAATGGCATGTTAGTTCTTTGGTTGGAGTCAATAATAAATGACCATTTTTCCAGCCACATGGAGTCTGGAAACCGAGAATTCCTGTCCAGATTAAAACTACAAATAAGAATGTTGTAATTGAAAATAACATTATAATTACAATTAATAATTTTTTATGCATGTTTTGATATAAATTTTTTGCAAAATAATAAATTGGCTTTTTAATCTTTTAATTCTACTATAAATTAAATGATTATTGATGAACAATTGCTTTAATCTTAAATCCCAAAAATATTATAAATAATCCAAATTGTAGAAGGCTTCTCGTGTTTCTTTTTGGATAAAAGGGTGTAGAATAACTAGATTATGTTTTAATTTAATGAATATGAAATATAAAGTAATATTTACAACGGTAATATTTGCCAGTGTTTTTGGTATTATTTCATTAACATCGAGCCAAATAATTACAATGGATAATTACATACTAAACATAATATTTTTAAGTTTAGTGGCATTGATAATTATTCTTTGTTTTAGTCATACATTTATGCAAATTTACCAAAAACTTGATAAAACCTGGCTATTATTTTTGTTGCTATCATTAACTATTCATTTCACAGCCTCCTATCTTATCCTGTTTTATATCAAAAGACCTCTTTGGCCTTTTAGTACGACAGGATCATCTTTTCTTTTACTAAACAATTATTTCATTTGGGCTAAACCAATTGACGTCTTTGTTCAGCAATTATTGATTACATTATTGGTTACAAGACTTGCGGAACTTAAACTAAAAGCTAAATCGATCACCACAATTTTTATTTTCGGTTTTGGGATTATTCATATTTTTCAAATTTTTAAAACAAATCTACTTGTTGGTCTTGGCTATACGCTTGTTGCGTTAATCTTCTCGGTTGTATTCCCATATCTGATTTTAAAAGTGAAAAATGGTTCTATATACAACTATATAATTCATTTAGGAGCATATACATTAGCAGCACTTTTGTTATGGACACTTTTTTAATCTCTAATTACTTGAGTTCTAATTTGAGAAGAAGAATATTGAAATAAGTGGCAATTATCCTGATGAGCTTTTGGGGGGATACCGGGGACTCTTCAGCTGAGAGTTACCTATTTAGTAATATTTTTAATTGTAAAGCATTTAAATTCTTTGGATAATTATAATTCCTTAATCCGAAACTGCCATTTCCCCTTTTATCCAAGCCAAATATTTATCTGAAACGGAAACTACTGGCAAGGCAAGTATACATGGCACATCATAGGAGTGCAGTTTTGTTATTTCTGCTTCAATTTCTGGAAACTTTGATTTTAAACTTTTAAGAATCAAAACGACTTCTTTGCTTTTATCAATTTTTTCAGATTTCGGTGGCCAAAAAAACATCGACTGCATTTCCTTGAAGATATTTACACATGCACATAAATGCTTTTTCATAATTTCCTTACCAATGCTTTCTGCCTGTTCGACAGAATCACAGGTAACATATACCAAAATCATATAATCGTCACTTGTTTTGAAATTCATAATAGTTATTGGTAAATTTAATTCATTAACAGTTTACTCTCAGATAATCCAGACTGTCTAGTCGGGAGAACCGGATTTGTCTTTTTTGGGGCGACGAGATTAGTTACGAACGGATTGGTAAGTTATTTGAGATAGTTTGGGAACATATTTCCGAACTTGAAACTAAGTGGAAATTTATATCAGAATTATGTCCACTAACTATTTAGGATTAGTTCTATGTATTACTAATCCTCCAAATGTTTGGTCGATAGGCATTATTTCAATATTATCAATGTTAACATTCTCCGGCTGATCAATTATCCATTTGATTGTGTTTGCAATATCCTCTGCTTTTAGAAACCTTGTATTTTCGTATAACTTATTTGCCTTCTCTATATCACCTTTGAATCTAACAATTGAAAATTCAGTCTCTGCCATACCTGGTTCAATATTTGAAACTTTAATATTAGTTCCAATTAAATCGGCTCGTAGATTTCGAGAAAACTGTCTAACAAATGCCTTTGTTGCTCCATATACATTTCCTTTGGGATACGGTGCACTTGCAGCTACAGAACCAATATTAATAATTAAACCTGAATTCCTTATCTTCATAACTTGTAATGCAAAATGTGTACAGTAAACGAGACCTAAATTATTTGTATTAATCATAGCCTCCCAGTCCTCTAAAGAGGAATCCTGTGCTAAATCGAGCCCAGCAGCTAAACCCGCATTATTAATAAGTATATCGATATCCTTGAAATCATCAGGAAAGTTTGTAAATAAGTTTGTTACTGCATTTTTATCAGTTACATCAACATTATAGACAAGGCAATTTGATCCAAGCTTAGATTTGATTTTCTTTAGGTTCTCTATTCTTCTAGCAATTAGAATCAATTTGTAACCCTCTTTTGCAAGGACTTCTGCCGTTGCTTTTCCAAATCCAGAAGATGCACCTGTAATTAATATTGTTTTATAATTTCTATTCATATTTTTAATGTTTAACTTTAAACATAATATTAACATCATAATTAACTTTTGCGAAGCGATTCATATTATACATACAGGTTTAATTCTTTTGTTTTGATTTAACCCTAAGAACTGATTCTTTCAAATCATTTAATAACTTTTCTGATATCCTCCCTTTAACAATATTATTTGCCGTTCTTAACTGTATATTAATATATGGCTTAATAAATCTGACATACTTTTCAAGTTGTTCTTGAGTATAATTCTTTAAATTTGGATACTTGCCTTCTGAAATTTTAGTTTTAAGCCATTCCATAATCTTTTCTTCAGATTGATTATCGTCGAAACATTTATAATTCTTCAAATATCTCTCAACTTTGTCTCTATCCATTTTTATTAATCTTAATAAGTTAATAGAAGAATAATAACAAAGTAGGGGCGACGAGACTTGAACGAAAATTACATATAAGAAAGCCCCATGCAATAGGGTTTCCGAGTGATAATTAATTTGAGGGAATTTTGATGTAACATCTAGTGCACATCGTGATAACGATGATTTATCAATACTTTCTGGAGTTTTGTTTTCAAAAATCGGGATACCCGGACTCGAACCGGGAACCATACGTACCCGAAACGTACATTCTACCAATTGAACTATATCCCGTGAGTACGCATTTCGCAGTTCGTATTTGGCATTTCGGGTAAGAAACTATGAGGAAATGCGATTTAGCTTAACTGAATTTTCTCTACTTGATACATGATACTTGATACATGATACTTTACTAAATGCTGATGGAGAGAGTTGAACTCTCACAGGGTTTCCCCCACTACGACCTGAACGTAGCGTGTATACCAATTTCACCACATCAGCGAAAAGAAATATTACGTTGTAACTTTTTGATTATAATATAAAAGATCGGAAAACAGAAAATGGAAAATCGAATTTCGAAACTCGCATTTCGAATTTCGGAAGTAAATTTGATATAACTTTTCCTGTAACTATAATTTTTTTTCGAGATTCGAGATTCGAGATTCGAGATTCGAGATTCGAGATTCGAGATTCGATTCTACAGCTTATCATTAGCAATCCTGATTTTTTCTTCTCCTTCCAAATAAATCTTGATATGACCTGTCACTTCCTGATATTGGTCTGGTTCAATCATTTTATTCACATGGATAATATTGGCAGTTGGTATTGTTTGACAAAACTCGCTACTGCAATCTATTAGATAAGAATGGTTTTGAGAAAAATCGACATTGGCAAACTCTAAATAATAATCTTTATTTTGAAAATATAAATCCAAATTGCCTGATGATTTTTTACTGCCGGGATTGGCTAAATAATTTAATTCAATTTTATCAATATTTTCAACCTTCGCTATGGCTAAAGGATTAGTCATTCCTAAAGAAATCAATAGTAAACTGCGGCCACCGTTAAAACCTTTTTGTAACTGCTGGTAGTAGTCAGAAAGTGATTGAGCGTTGGTAATTAATGTTTTCTGGTAGCGCAGCATATCCAGGGGAGAAGCGAGATCCTGAGGATCAATATTTTCTGATTTGAAATGGAGCGCTTTTGGGGAATCAGAAGCGCTCAAGCGATTCGTTGGTGAAAAACGTTGTAATAGCCCGAGCAACATAGAATAGCTAATCGTTGCAATTACTATGACGAGTAGCCATTTGTTTTTTTGAGTCTGGTAATTTTGAAAAAGTAACGCTAAACCATAAGCAACGATTGGTAAAAGAACAATAAAAAATCGCGCCCCGATACTATCACCAGCCCACCAGACTGGCCAGAAACAATAGATTAAAATTAAAAATAAAGGTGGCAGTGCATAAATACAGATATTCCAGCTGGTACGGCTTTTCTTCCAGATTGCAAATAACGCAAGTAAAACTGCTGGTGACCAGATGAAAAGACCACGAAAATCTGAGAATAATAACTGGAATAACTTGAATTGTCGGAAATTGAAGTTCTGCCCACCTAGTGCCTGGTAACCGGTGGCCAAAATATTGCCATAACTTTGATAATTATAGTAAAAAAGAAATCCGATAAATGGCAGCGTACCGAGAATAAACCAGGGTGCTTTTTTCCAATATTTCAGCATGACAATCAGCATCGGGAGAAATAGCACAAAATCGACGCTGCGGATGGTGACAAGCATGGCAGCTGCGAAACCGACTCCAATTGCCACCTTATTGGATAATGTCTTGCGAAATTTTTCCAGCAAGAATAAAAATAGCGTGAAGGCAAAAATTTCATAGGGATGAGCATAACCCGGTTGTTCTGTGACATAACTAAAGGCAAAGGTGACAAAGTAGGCACTGCTAATGGCGATTAAAGAAACTTTTAAAGAAAATCCTTTTTGGCGTAATAATTTTTCTAAAAGTAGAATTGCAGCATAAGTATAGAACGTGGATGCAGCGAGTACTGCCAGCCCATCAGCCAAAGAGTGACCATTGAATGCTTTAAAATAATTGGTATAAATTGTCCCGGAGTCAAAAAAACTGGCTACTTTGAGAAAGGGATACCAGAGAATAGCTGTACCAGGTGGATAAAAACTGGCTGCTTGGCCATCCTGACGAATCACCACGCCATGCCCTGCATATGGTTTGTATTCAGGAATGGTATCACTTATCAGAGAGTTTTGTGTCGCCAAAGTTTTAGCTGGATGATAGTAGCCATAAGCATCACCAAAGTAGAATGGTGTGCCGTTTACAAACATTATAATAATTAACCCAAAAAGCATTATTAAATGCCATTTCTTTATTTTTTTAGTCAAATTTTTTACACCTTGAAGTATGGTATTTTGCTGCATTACCAAAATTATTTACAAGATTAATTGGAGCTTATTAAAAAATAATCATAACAGAATTGCCGCCAAAGCATAACTCACTTTTAACAGCTTTTAGCTGTCTTTTTTAATTTTTCCCTAATCTGGAATTTATCAATTCTTTTGATTAAGTCTAAAATTTGCTTGATATTGTAACGTGTTTTCGGAAAAATTCTAAGTTGAATTTAGTCAGGTTTTAAAAATAATTACCACATGCTACAATCCAGAAAGTACAAATTTACTTACTAATATTTTTTAATTTTTGTAGCTACCAGCTACTAACTACCAATTCTCTACTTTATACCTGATACTTGATACATTATACTTAACTTCTAACTTTTAATTTTTATTTTTTATCTATTTATCTATGAACCTCCCTCAACTCCAAAAAGATGTCCACGAAGTGGCAATGAAATTTAAATTTAACTGGTCAAACTATGTACAGTATGTCCACCTTGTTGAAGAAGTAGCAGAGCTTGGTGAGGCCTTGACAGTTCATTTAGGAGATCGTAAATCCGGTAGCGGTGAATCCGCTCTTGCAGATCATGCAGATCTCCAGGAAGAATTTGGCGATGTACTTTTTACAGTTTGTGAGTTGGCAAACCAGCTAGATATTGATCTAGTAGCAGCTATGAATTATACGTTCAAACGTTACCAGGGAAAGCTGGAGAAATTAGCTGCTTTACAAAATGATCATCAAGGTTAAAGTTAAAACGAGAGCAAAAGAGAATTCTTTTATGATAGATAATGTATCTGGACCAAATTGCTATCTGGCGAAAGTGAAGGCTATTGCCAGTAAAGGGGCAGCCAACCTCTCTGTTGTTCGGCTTGCTGCTGAATACTTCAGAGTAATGCAGGGCACAGTTCGCATTAAAAGTGGGGCACATACAAAAGTTAAAATTTTGGAAATAAATATCGATTAATATCATTGCAACCTAAATATTATTTCAATGATACTGGCGTGCTTAGTATCAAGTCAAATAATATCAAAATTGGGATTTTAGCAGAGAATGCTGTGTATCTTCAGTTACGAAGATTATCAATTTATAAAGAATATTCCCAGATTTATTATGCCTTTATTGAAGATCAGGAAATTGATTTTTATTTTAAAGATCATAAAAGCTATTATGAAGTAAAGTATAAAAATGATTTTGATGTTAATGATTATTTAAAATATCAAAGTATTTCAGAAAAAGTTACTTTTCTGGTCAATACAAATGAACGGCGATTTTATGATGTTTTACCGATTCAAGTACAAAAAAATATCTGTGATTTTTTGCTTCAAGACCCAATTGAGAATGTAGCTAATTAAAAAACGTGACTCCAGTTTTATTAATAAAAATAATTGAAGCACATTGTGCATTATTGTATAGCGTGCTATACTATTTTACATTAATTTCGTATAACTGACTATGTATAATCGCAAAATATGGGCGAGGCTCAAGGAGCATTTGTCTGACGCACAAACTATTGTAATTACTGGTCCAAGGAGAGTAGGGAAAACTACCACAATAAAATGGTTATTGAGCCAGATTAATTCAGAAAATAAATATTATTTTGATCTGGAAAATGTAGCTAATCGGGATCTTTTTTCTATTAATGATTATGATGCTTTATTAAATGAATTTCGAAATTTGGGACTGAATTTGGCAGAACAAATCTATATTGCAATTGATGAAATTCAATTTGTGAAAAATTTACCAAGTATCGTTAAATATCTTCAGGATACTTATCCAGTGAAATTTATTTTATCTGGATCAAGTTCATATTATTTAAAAAATCTTTTTTCTGAATCTTTGGCTGGTCGTAAAATTATTTTTGAACTGTATCCACTTACTTTTTCTGAATTTTTAGTATTTAAAGATATAAATTACCAGTCAGAATTTGATTTTACTAATCCAGGTTCTTTAAATTTACAAATGTTTAATAAATATCAGACTTATTATGATGAATATATTGAATATGGCGGATTACCTCAAGTAGTTTTAGCTGCTAAGCTTTCAGATAAGAAAGCTTTATTAGAAGATGCATATAGTTCATATATTAATTTGGATGTACAGTCGCTTTCAGATTTCAAGTCATTGGATGAGTTTCGAAAACTTGCAAAATTACTTGCAGCTAGAGTAGGTTCTAAACTAAATACAACTGAGTTAGGAGCAGTACTAGGGATTTCCAGAATTACCATTGATGCATATTTGGAGTTTATGTCCAAAACATATTTGATAAAATTGGTAGAAGTTTTTAGTTATTCAGCTGATGTTCAAGCAAGGAAACAGGAGAAGGTATATTTCATTGATAATGGTATTTTAAATCAGAATGCTATAGTTTCTTCTGGAGCTAAGTTTGAAAATGCCATTGCTTCCCAATTAGCTTACTCGAAACAGTTAAATTACTTTGAAAATCGCACTAAGGAAATTGATTTTATTGTGGATTCCAGTTTTGCAATCGAGGCAAAGGAAACACCTACCAATCAGGATTTAGTATTATTACAAAATCGTGCTAGTGAATTACAATTGAAAAATGTTTTTTTAGTTGGTAAGAATTTAAATAAGTCTTTTCAAGATTATATCTGGGGAGGACAATTAGGGTAAAAATCATTTTCTCTCCTTTCATTTCCTATTCTTATATATTTAGAGTATAATTAAACCTTGTATTCAGCAGGCTTCGTTTCAAAATGTTTTGAACTTTCGGAGTCTTCACTCCGGAAGGAATCTCCCTTAATTTCTTTCGTTTGAGTTTATCACATGTGTTTACGTGCACTGGCGAGCTGTTTCCAAAGCTAAGGGGACTTATTTTTTAATGAATTTTCATGTTGAAATTTCAAAATCAGGGACCGCGAACGTCCAATTTTAATAATCGCGAGAGTAGACCGTTTCGGAAATCTTTTCCACAACGTTCACCAGAATCAGGTAATGCTGTCAGTCCACGCAAATCTTACAGTAATTCTTTTCCAAAGCGTTCTTTGGAGTCTGGCAATGTAGCTAGTCCACGAAGGACTTATAGTGATTCATATTCCAGATCTTATTCGGATCGGGGTGAACGCAGTGGTTATAATGGAAATCGTTTCAATGATAACCGCGGTAAAGGCAATTTTGGAGGCAATCGTCCTCCACAGCGTTCCTTTTCCGACAGTCGTTTTGGTAATTCTAAAAATAAAATCCGCAAGGAAACTTTAAACACAGCAATGTATATTAGAAAGGCTGTCCCTGTGGAAAATAAAGCTGTTTTTACTCCTGCTTTTAAATATGCAGATCTTGATTTGCATGCAGATTTGGCAAAAAATATTTTAAATAAAGGGTATACAGTACCCACACCAATTCAAAATGATGTTGTTCTAAAAATGCTTGAGGGAAAAGATATTTTAGGTATAGCTAATACCGGTACCGGTAAGACTGCAGCTTTTTTGATTCCTTTAATTCAGAAATCACTTAATCTTCCGGGGCAAAAAGTCTTGATTGTCACACCAACAAGAGAACTTGCTGATCAGATCAATGAAGAATTTTACGCTTTAAGCAGAAATTTACGACTTTATTCGGTACGTTGTACTGGCGGAACCAATATTAACTGGCAGATCGATAATATTCGCCGTGGCTATAATTTTATTATTGGTACACCTGGTCGTTTATTGGATTTACAGAAACGTAACATCATCAATTTTTCTCAGATCAATAATCTTGTTTTAGATGAAGTTGACCGGATGCTGGATATGGGTTTTGTCGATCCAATTCGTCAGATCGTCGCTTGTTTACCAAAACAGAAACATACTTCATTTTTTTCAGCGACTTCTAATCAAAAAGTAGAAAGACTAATTACAGAAATTATGCAAAATGAATTTGTCAAAATTTCCGTGAAAAGTGCTGATACTTCTCAAAATGTGGACCAAGACGTTATCCGTTTTAGTGACCGTCAGGAAAAACTTGGTTTATTGGAAGGGATTTTACGTGATGAAACAGCCACGAAAGTGCTCGTTTTCGTTGGTACGAAACGTTATGTTGATACATTACAAAAAGCCTTGAGTCAAAAAGGTATAGGCGTCGCTTCCATTCATGGTGATAAACGTCAAAATGAACGAAATCGTTCGATTCAAAATTTTAAAAAGGGTGTGGTTAATATTCTTTTAGCAACTGATGTAGCAGCACGTGGCTTAGATATTTCCAATGTTTCTCATGTGATCAATTTCGATGAACCAAACACTTTTGATGATTATGTTCACCGAATTGGCCGAACCGGTCGTGGTGATCAGCAGGGAAAAGCATTGACTTTCGTGCAGCGTTAATTAGCTATTGATTTTCTTGATCAATTGATTTGAGCTCTCTGGCAGTGATTAATTCATTTAAGCTGGAGAGCTCTTTTATTTTCGCTTGTAATTGTTTCTCAGTTCGCTTGGAATCGCTGATATCACGAATTGATTCTATCGCCCCGATCGTTTTTCCTTCACTATTGTAAATTGGTCTGGCGATATTCCATAAATAAGTGCCACGGTTACGTAAAGTAGTATTTAAGATTTCTGCAAAAAAAGTTTTTCCCTGGTAATCAAAATTCTCATAAAGTTTTTCTGCTTCAGCAATGTTTTGAGTTAAGGCAAAATTAATCAACATGGGACGACGTTTATTATAAAAGGCGATAGCTGCTTCATGATTTCCTTTACCAATTATATCCAGTGCTTTTTTTCCAGAGAGAATTTCCATTGCTTTATTCCAAATAATAATCTTTCCCTTGGTATCAATTACAAATGTGGCATCAGGAAGAAAATCAATAATAGTACTTAAATAATTTTCTGATTCTTTAATCCGGGAAATATCATTAAACTGAATTACTTTGCCAATTAGCTGATTATTTTTAGTATTTAATTCAAAGTATGATATTTCGAGCCATTTGGTTAATTGAGAATTGAAATAGTTATAAGAGGTATTTTTTCTCTGAAGCATTTTGGATAAGTTTAAATCTGGAATATTTAGGGTTTTGATGAGAACTCCACTTTTTAATTCCTGATTGAAAATTTTTTGAGCAGCAGAATTAAAGGCAATAATTTCCTGATTATTGTTTATCACTATTAAAGCGTTTGTCAAACTTTCGAATACACTGTCAATTGCTTCGGGTAATACATTGAGAAATTGAAAGCGTCTGATCCCATAAGTGATTACCAGCCCGGTAATTGCTAAAGCAATCGGAGTAAACTCGACACTGAAATATTGACTAAGCGGGGTGAAATTATAAATGATGTTACCTAGCCAAGGTGACAAAATAGCAACTAATAAAATCATTGCGCGTTGTTTTTTGATTTTTTTATTGGTAACTAATTCCTGAAAAAGGAGAATTCCACCTACGAAAAGCAGAAAATAAGCATAGATCATATGAAAATAAAATAATGCTCCATGATGATAGACTACGCCTGAAAGTATTGAATTACCATTTAGTGAAAAACTGGTCCAAATTAGATGATGATAATTATTAGTAGCCACTAAACATAAGGTAATAATAGGAACTATCCAAAGCAAAAAACGGGAATAATATTGGGAAAGACTTTTTTTTCTGGTATATTCGATGCAGAAAAGCAGCCAGCAGACAGGTACAGATACAATACCAAGATAACATAACTGTGACCAGAAAATTCGCAAATTTAGACTCAGTGAAATGCTTTCCAGAGCGACCATGGCATTCCACCAAGCACCAGCAAACATTAAACCCATGAAATATTTAGCTCCTAACGTATTTAATTTCTGGCTGGTATTGAAGCCTAAAAAGAGTAAAACAAAGGTATTGTAGATTAAAATCAGAGAAATCCAAGAAAAATGTACATTCATAAAAATATTTTAATTATACATAATATATATTTTTTAAACTTATATAACAAGTAGCTTCAAATCAAGCTCCCAATAAGATCTGAGCCGAAGAAGTACTTATTGTCATCGTGTTGAAAAGCGTGTATATTTGTAATGTGTTTTCGAGAATATTTCAGTAAAAATGAATCAACTGCTCCGCAACCAAATTAAAACTAGTATTCATAGCATTTCCGATTTGTCGAAAGCTGAGCAAAAATTGTTGGCACAAGTCGATCAGTCATACCAAAAATTTGAAAAACAAATCTTGTTGTTACAACAAAAAATAACAGCTAAAGACAACAAAGATGTGGAAGAGATCCTGCAAACAGAAAAACAGCTTGTTGATCAAAATGCAATTCTAGAAGAATTTGCCGGGCTAGCAAAAGAATTAATTCCAGACAATTTGCATATCAAACTTTCTCTAGCAGAGCGACTCACTTATTTCCTCAATTATTTGCGCTGGTTAAAAAATGAAAATAACAGGACACATTTACATTTAGGAAAATCAGAACTAACTACTGATTTATTGCTTGAAGTTTGGGATAGCGCAATTTTGATTATTAATCTTCAGAAGGATATTATTAAAGCAAATAAATTTTTCTATCAATTATTTCGGATTAGTAGGAAAGGTTTTTCAGGAGCGTCACATGCTCAATTAGCACACATATTTAGCAAAAAAAATTTAACCACACTTGATCAACTATTTACGAAAATTATTAAAGAAGATGTCAATCATCGTCTCGAGTTGGTTCAGGAAGTCGAAGGAAAATTAATTACCTTAGATGTAAAAGGCTTTTTAGTCAAAGAAGAATTGCAAAGTCTGGGAGTATTGTTAGTAATTGATGATATTTCTGCACAAAAGGAACAAACGTTATTAACAGAACGACGTGAAAAAATTATTGAAGCAATCAATTTTGTTGCTGGGAAATTCTTAATTGCTAATGTCTGGTCAGATAAAATTCCGTCAGTGCTTGAAAAACTTGGAAAAGCAGCTGATGTTAGTCGTATATACCTATTTGAGAACTATACTAATGAAGCTAATCAGTTATCAGCGAAGCAACTTTTTGAATGGACTAATCATGGAATAGTTTCAGAAATCAATAATCAGTCTTTACAAGGATTTGCTTATCAACGCTCAGGATTTCAAAGATGGGTTGAGCTTTTAAGTAATCAGAAAATAATTGCTGGAATAGTGGCTGATTTTCCCAAAGCAGAGCAGTTGATATTGACCAAACAAAAAATTATCTCTATTCTAATTGTTCCTATCTGGATTGAAAAGCACTGGTGGGGGTTTATTGGTTTTGATGATTGTATTTCAGCTAAGACATGGTCAGTGATTGAGATTGATGCTCTTCAGACTGCAGCTCAAATGATTGGATTAGCAATTCATCGTACTGATGTGGAGAAAAATTTGGAGCAATCAAATCAAATACTTGCCGGTCGGAATGAAAAATTAAAAGAGATCAATCGCTTGATGATTGGTCGAGAATTAAAAATGATCGAATTAAAAAAAGAAATAGCCAAATTAAAAAATGAAGACTAAACGCATACAATCATTATCATTTCGAATAATTACTTATATTGTATTCTTTTTCACATTGTTTGGTGCAATTTTTATTTTCTTTTATTACATTACTATACGCCAGACATTATTATCAGAACAAAAAAAGCTTTCTGAAGTATATGCCGATCATTATGTCACAAATATCTATGAATTATTTGATAATCCTCATCAGGAATTAGCAGGGATTGCCCAGAATTTGCAGATTATTGATTTTATTCAAGCCCCCCAAAAAGACCAGGAATCAAATATTTCTGAAATTTTAAAATATTCAAATAATTTGAAATTATTTGATGTGATTAATATTTTGGATCAAAAAGGAATTGCGATTGCTTCAAGCAATTCTAAAAATCTTGGTATTGATTATAGTTTTCGTCCCTATTTTCAGGAAAGTATTCAGGGCAAAGCTTCAATTTATGGAGCAATAGGTATGACATCTAATGTTTATAGTTATTATATTGCAATTCCAATTTATCAGAATGAAAAAATTATTGGAATCATTTCTGGAAGTATGAACGCTGATCAATTTCAAAATTATTTATTAAAAGAAGCTGCTGCTAGGAATAATCAAATCATGTTTAAAATTCTGGATGATTACGGTGTAATAGTTCATTCCTGTGATCCTTCAGAAGTATTTTCCAGTGTAGCACCTCTTTCACCTGAAACGCTTGCTATATTTAAAAAAGAGCAGCGATATTCAAATCAATCGCTAAATTCCATAGGATTAGTGCCAGATTTTTCTTTCCTACAGAATCAGTATCTTGATCAAACATATTTTTTAAATCAGATCACTTCGCAAGGCAGTAATAAAATTTTATTTAATATCAATCAAATTCCTAATACCAGATATTATCTGGTGCTGGAAACTGATATTACACAAAATATTCAAAGTATTGATTTTAGTGTGATGCGACAGGGGTTAATGATTCTTGGAATGTTATTTTGTATGAGCATTTTGCTGGGCATTATAATTTCTAAAACATTGGAACCATTGCGAAAAATCACATTTATCGCTAACCGGATTGCTTCCGGGCATTATGAACTACAGGCAGATGAAACTATTGATAATGAAATTGGTACCCTAGCTGGAGCATTTAATAAGATGATTAATAAATTACTGGTGTTACGGGAAAATGAGGAACAAAAAGTACTTTTCCAAACGCAAAAGTTAAATAATAAAGTGCTACAATTGGAAAAATTAAATCGCGCGATGATTGGCAGAGAACTTAAGATGCTGGATTTGAAACAGCGTTTATATAAATTTGAAAATCAGGATAAAAATGCTGAATAATTTAATTAAAAAAATTGCTGAAAAACACTTATTAGAAGTTGGTAATTCTGAATATTATCGACGCTTCACGATACAGATTATTGGTTTGTTTGGTTTAGTAATTATTTTTTCATTCTCAGTCACGAACTTCTTGGTTCGGGATTATTTTGCTGCTTTTTTGGAATTGACCTTGTCATTATGTATTTTAGTGGCATTTTATCTGCAGTGGAAAGCTCCACGTTCTTCTTTTCCGATGCATTTGGGTGTATTAGTTACCTTAATTATGCTTGTTAATAATACGATCGTTGGGGGATTTGATCATACTGGTTATTATCTTAATTTCTTTTTTCCAGTAATAGTCTATTTATTAGTAGGTGTGGCTTATGGTGTTTATTATACCTTTTTATATTTTATGATTGTTATTATTTTAGGATTGTTAAGAAATTTAGGATTTATTGAATTACCTTATACTAATATTCAAAACTTAATCTATATTCTTAGTTTTTCTGGAGTTTCGTTATTAGTGATTGCTTATCAACGTATAAATGAAGGAGCACAGTTGAAAATTGCTGCACAAAAAGATGATTTACAGTTGATCAATCGGAATTTGTCATTGCAAGTTTCTAAATTGCAGCAATCAGAAAAAGAATTAGATAAGCATTTCAAAGAACTGGAAATAAAAAATAGTACTTTAGAAAATGCTGAAGCAGCTATACTAAATGTTTTTGAAGATGTAGAAGAAGAAAAATATAAGGTTTTTGAAGAAAAAGAAAGATTAAATACAATTTTACATAGTATTGGTGATGGAGTAGTGGTATTGGATATCAATGAACGGGTAGTTATGGCGAATGAGTCTGTGGAGATGCTTACTGGATTTCAACTTGAAGAGTTAATGCAGAAAAAATTCCGGACAAAATTGCAGTTTATTAATGAAAAGACGAGAGAAAGTGATTATCGATTTTTGGATAACGTTTTTGATAAGGGAGTAGTTTCGCAAATTAATCCTGGTACGTTATTAATTAAAAAAGATCTGGTAGAAATGCCGGTAGGAGATTCTTCTTCACCAATAATCAATTCTGAAGGAGCAGTAATAGGTTGTGTCGTTGTTTTTCGTGATATTACAAAAGAAAGGGAAGTGGATCGTATGAAATCGGAATTTGTCTCAGTGGCTTCACATCAATTACGGACACCTTTGACTGGAATTCGCTGGTATTTGGAATTACTAAAAGATAGTGGTCTTGGTAAGTTTTCAGCAGAACAGCGTGAATTTTTTAATAATATTGAAGAAAGTAATAACCGGATGATAAAGCTAGTAGAAGATTTACTAAATGTTTCCAGGATTGAAGTTGGCAGAAAGTTTAGTATTAGCAAGGTAATTACTGATTTTATTCCTTTAGTACAAGAAACAATCAAAGATCAGAAGATTATTGCTGATCAAAAAAAGATTCAAATTATTGTTGATGAGTCGTTTCCGAAGTTTTTACGATTACATATTGATCCTGAAAAAATTGCCCAGGTTTTAAAAAATCTTGTTAGTAATGCTATTAAATATTCACCAAATGGTACAAAGATTGAAATCTCCTATCATTTGAAAGGTAAAGAACATATATTTTCAGTAAAAGATCAAGGACTGGGAATTCCCAAAAAAAGTTACTCTGATATGTTTAAAAAATTTTTCCGGGCTGATAATGCAGTGAAAACACAAACTGAAGGAACTGGTCTCGGACTCTATATTTCCAAAGCAATTATTGAAGGACATGGTGGAAAAATCTGGTTTGAATCTAAGCTCAATAAGGGGACAATTTTTTATTTTTCCTTACTTTAAATGGCAGTATTTTGTCTTGATAAATCGCTTGGTCAGACACCACTAGAGGCGCTTGAGCAATTTCGGACTAAACATTCTGATCTACAAGGCGTGAAGTTAGCTTATGCCGGCCGACTTGATCCAATGGCTACAGGCTTGTTGTTAATATTATCTGGTGCGACCTGTCAGGAACGCGACAAATTTCAAAATCTTGAGAAGCATTATTTATTTACAGTTCTTTTAGGTTTTTCAACTGATAGTTATGATTTATTAGGAAAGCTCACTTACTTTACTGCGAAAAATATTCCAAATAATATTGAACAACTAGTGCGTTCCGCAATTACAGATTTTCCCAGCGAGTGGTCGATGCCTTATCCACCATATTCAGCTAAAACTATTGCCGGGATACCACTTTATCGTTATGCCCGTGAAGAGAAGTTAGCACAAATTGTTATTCCTACTAAAGCAGTGCAAATCAAGAATTTACAGCTGATTAATATTACAGAAATCAAATCTAAAAATTTGTTAATAGAAATAAAAAATAGATTAGCACTGGTGCACGGTGATTTTCGCCAAAAAGAAATTAAGGATATTTGGCAAGAACAATTAAATCAGTTTGATAAAAATCAAAGCTTTATATTGCTAAATTTGGAGGTTACTTGTTCCAGTGGAACTTATGTGAGAAGTCTAGTTCAGGAATTGGGAAAAATGATTCAAATTCCAGCCGTTACTTTTGCGATTCGTCGGACGTGTGTTGGGGAATATTGTTTAAATAATGATAAAAGTCAGGATAATTCCTGACTTAATTTCTGGCAGGATAGTTATAATAAACTTGATTCGCCACCCAAACGCCAGAATACAACTCCTTTGAGATGATACTTTTGAGCTAAATTGATACGCGCTTGGATTCCTGCAGGATCGATGAATACCAGCACACGATATTCATTCCCTTTTTTGTATTTAAAAACTTTTTCACCCTCAAAATCACTGAGTTCACCTGCCGGGTAATTCTTTAAAATACCAAGAATAGTATCATAAGTATACGAACGGACATTTTTGTTTCCAGTTAATAATGATTCTTCATTGACCGGATGAAAAGTCAGATCAGATTCATTGGTACTAAACCATTCATAGCCGTAGAGATGAATTCCCAGGGCTAATTTATCCGGGTCTACTTTTGTGACAGCATACTCTGAAATTTGTTCCATCCAACTAAGTGGGGCAATCGGTCCGGGAAAAGCAGCCTGAGAATAAGTATAATCATAAGCCATAATGCGGATTTGATCTGCAAATCGGGCAATTTCTGACCAGTCTTGCACCTCTCTTGTTTCAGGTAAAGAAGGATAGCTGATATCATCACCCCATTTTGCCAATACAGTTACATAGAGTAAATCATTTTGCTGATGCAGACACTGGGAAAGTTTACTAATAAATTCGAAATATTTTTCTTTATCACTTAATTTAGTTGATTCATAATCGAGATCGATCCCGTCATATTGTTGTTTGGCTGATTCGCTACAAATTGCTTGGACATGACGGTCGAGATTTTCCGGGGTTTGGAGAACCGGGGAAAAAATTTCATGATCAAACATGGCAATAGCGGGAATGATTTTAACGTTATTTTTTGTCAAAACTGAGATAATTTGAGCTGCTTCTTTGGGGCGTTTATTGATCAAAGTGCCATCAATGTTTACTTCATACCAGACTGGTGAAATATCCTGAAATTGTTTAGATTTGGTATTGAGGCTAGCTAGACCGGCTGTACTTCCCCAATTTGGGATCCAGGCACCTTTGGTGGGAATTCGAGTAGGCATAGGCGTATAGCTCGGGCTTGGAGTTCGAGAAGCAAGAAGTGTCGGGGTAGGTGAAGGCGTTAGTGGGGAATTTGTAGTTTTTTTTAATACCACTAAAGCCAGAATAACTCCAACACTCGCGAAGATTATAATTATTACAATTGCAATTTTAATAAAAGTTTTGGTCATAAGATCAGTATTAAATAGGAGGGGTTGCAGATCTGCAACCCGTGCTATAAGTATCAAGTAGTAAAAATAGTAGCTAGTAGCTACTATTTAGTATCTAGGTCTTAACGGCATTTTAAAAGTGTCAAAAAGCCCAAACGTCATTCCGGAAGTTAGCTATTCTTAGCGATAGTTTAGAATAGTTTCTGTCCGGAATCTATCGATATACTAATTAATACGATTTATCCAATTTGCAATTTCCAAATTGCATAATTCTTCCAGATTTTCCGTCTACCGTCTATTGTCTACGGACTTCAGCCTACAGCACTGTCCGGAATTTAACAATATATTAATTTCAATTCCGATCACCGACAACCGATTACCGATCACCGTTTCCTCCTCATCATAACTCCGTATACTGATAAATCCTGTCTAAAATTTGTTTATAGGCCGGATGATCTTCTTTTAGCTTCTTTGGCTGCCAATAGACACATCCACTTTTATCTGCTGTATTATAAACTTCTTCAAGTGTGATTTCGTTATTTAAATATTTGGGAATCAGATCATTAGTAGTTTGATGATAACCACAGCTTTGTTGCGGGATTATTTCAATATTTTTTAACTCATTTTTCCAGAAGTCCAGATTGGTTACATAGCCCTGGCGGGTTTCAGTGGTATGGGTTTGATCAAAAATAAAATTACCCATACTGTAAAGAATCATTTTACCATTATATTCTTCTATAGATTGCACCCAATGTGGATGTGAAGCAATGATCAAATCGGCACCATTATCGATTAGTTTGTGTGCCAGTTCCTGTTGGTGTTTTGTGGAATTATTGGTATATTCAATTCCCCAGCTCATATAGACAATTAAATAATCAAGATTATTATCCTTTTTGATAGTCGCAATTTTTGCTACTCGGGCAGTATCGACACTGAGAGCACCATTATTTGATTTGGAAAAATAATTAGTACCATAAGTGGTATTGTTGGGACTTAAATTCCAGTAGTAATTGGCAATATCATCAGCAGAGATTAACCCAATCCTTCTGCCATTTATTTCGTTGATAGCTGGTTTTAATATTTCTTCTTCGGTTTTGCCTGTTCCTGTCACTTGTATGCCTAGATCAGTAAATAGTTTGATAGTATTGCCATAGGCTTTTTGTCCGGCGTCTCCTGCGTGATTGCCGGCCGTATTGACCCAGTCAAATCCCTCTTCTTTCAAGCTGTTTGCTACTTGATCATCTCCGATAAATGCCATACATCCGGAGCAAGGTTTGGGATTGCCTAATAAAGAATTTTCTAGTTGGGCAATAGCGATATCAGCACTGGCAATATCATTTTTAAAAAAATCATAGACATAGGTGAAATTATTATATTTATTAAAACCAAGCCGGTCGACAGCTCTGGCAGGAATGATTTCGCCGGTAGCAAAGATTACGATGGGCTTTTCATCGGTAATTATTGTGGCGTCATAACTAGCGATTAATTTTTTCAATGGATAATTTTGAATTTGAAAATTCTTTTGCCAAAATGATTGCTGGTCAATTTGCAAAGTACGATACTTGGGAAGTACCTGATCTGGAGTAAGTAGGGCGATTTTATCTGCCTGAAGATTTTTTTCCAAATCTTCAGGTAGGATCAGAACAATATCTTCATATCCTATTGGCAAGAGATTTTTATTTGCTGCCAAAGTAACTAATTTATCTTTGGTAAGTTCTGCTAGCGAATATTGAATTTTATAGGTTTTAAATTTGCTGACCGGGATTAAGATGTCTTGTCGATAATAAATCTGCTTGATTTGGGGTAGAAAAGCTTGAGCAAAACTGGTATCGTTTTTATTTATTAAATTATTTAATGAGCCATTTTGCCATAATATTAAAACGCCAACGCTTGTAATTGCAATAATAAGAGCAGCAATCAGAATGATTTTTTTCATATCAATAAATTAGTTATTTAATGTAATAATTATGGCATAAAATGCATTTGAACAATATAGAATATTTTTCATATTGATAATTTTGTGGTAAGTTAATAGTATCAAGTATCAAGTATCAAGTATCAAGTATCAAGTATCATGTATCATGTAGAAAAAAATAGGAGCATATAGCTAATCTAACGATATACTACTTCTAACTTTTCCCTTTTTCCGATATACTTATCACATACATATTTATCATTCTTTTTATGGACATCTATCAGGAATCACTGGCTAAACATCTGGAGCATCAAGGTAAAATTACTACACAACTAAAATTTCCCTTAAAAGATAAACATGATTTGTCCTGGACTTACACACCAGGTGTGGCTGAAGTAAGTCGTTATCTTGCTCTTCATCCGGAGGAAACTGGTCAATATACTTTCAAGGGCAATTCCGTGGCTGTAATCTCAGATGGATCAGCAGTTCTTGGTCTTGGTAATATCGGTCCTTATGGCGCATATCCTGTCATGGAAGGCAAAGCTTTGTTATTCAAGCATTTTGCTAATATTGATTCCATTCCGATTGTCTTAAATACTCAGGATCCGGATGAAATTATTAAAGCAGTGGAAATGATTGCCCCTAGCTTTGGCGGAATCAATCTGGAAGATATTGCTGCCCCGAAATGCTTTTATATTGAGGAAACTTTAAAAAAACGTCTGGATATTCCTGTCGTTCATGATGATCAGTGGGGGACAGCCGTAGTGGTATTAGCTGGTTTGTTTAATGCTCTCAAGGTTGTCAATAAACAAAAGGAAAAAGTAAAAATTGTTATCTCCGGTGCAGGTGCAGCTGGTACAGCTATTATGAGAATTTTGTTAAAAGCAGGATTTGTAAATTTTATGATGGTAGATAGTAAAGGAATTATTGCCAAATCTTGAGCTGATTTGGACCCGCATAAGCAAATGCTGGCAGAATTGACTAATCAGGAAGATCTCCCGGGTGATTTAGCTTCAGCGATCTCAGGAAAAGATATTTTCATTGGCGTTTCAGCTCCAGGAATTGTGACGGAAGCGATGATAAAATCAATGAATGCTCAAGCAATTGTTTTTGCGCTTGCCAATCCTGTCCCGGAAATTATGCCGGATCTGGCTCTAGCCAATGGTGCGCTTGTGGTAGCGACAGGCAGATCAGATTTTTCCAATCAGGTAAATAATGCCTTAGTATTTCCAGGAATTTTCCGTGGTGCTCTGGATCGACACATTAAAAATATCACTATCGAGATGCAAATTAATGCTGCGATTGCTTTAGCAAAGATTGTTACTGAGCCAACTGCAGAAAGAATTATTCCAGGAATATTTGAAAAAGGAATTCTGGAGGCTGTTGTCGGGGCGATACGCTAATCGTATGTACGGGCGTATTGCAATACGCCCATACGCCCCAACGCCCCACGAACAATTTTTCCCCTTGCCAACGACTAGGCTCACCTTGTATCATTGAGCATATTCAAATTTTATAATATGAACAAAAGAAAACTTCTTGCCAAGAAAAAACACAGCAAGAAAACTGGCAAAAAAATCTCATTACGTAATAGATAATTTCTCAGGAATTGTGTCTATCTTAATAAATCTTTCCAGTGGAAGGATTTATTTTTGTTTAATATTTTCCAGATAATATTCCAGAAATTTAATTTCCCGAGCGATAATAAACTTGATATTATTATCAATTGCATTTGCTTGTTGCATTGATGATAAAGCTTGATCAGAATTAATCCAGACAAAACCATAATTATTCTGTAATTCTTTTGTTGTTAATTGGAGAGCTTGTTGTTTGCCTTTAACTTTTATCAAGAAGAGATGATCAAATTGGATTAGGCCATCCGGATATCCGGTTTCTTCACGAAATTCCAGTATAGAAGCTAAATATTGTTGATTTGTCATTTGATATCCTGATTCTTCTAATATTTCGCGCTTTAAAGCAGCAATTAATGTTTCACCACTTTCAACACCACCACCGGCTAGTTTGTAGTAATTTTGTTTGCCCACATGCATCAAACCGATTTGTTTTTTTTCATTTACTATGATAGCCCGAACTGATTCCCGAAAAATGAAGCGTGATTGCAGAATACGGTTTTCTTTTCCCAAAACTGTTTCAGTTTTGAGCTGTGTAATAACATTAAATTTTTGGGGATCTTTGTTCATAGGCTAGAGCAGCAGCAAGTAAAATAATTATTATCACCGACATCCAGCACCAGCTGCAGACATGGCGGATTACCACAAATTCCAGATAACGTAAATACAAAGAAAATAAAACTCCCCAAAATACTTCTGCCTGTAAAATCCAGGTTAATAATTTATCCTTAATTTTTTCTCTTAATAAAGCAGTAAAAATTAGAAATGCATAAAAGAAAAATCCAAAAACTGACATGGGTACACCAAACATTTCGCCATATTTACTATTGAGGACACTTTCACAGCCTCCTCCAGTAAAGCAAGGGACGATTACATTATTGGGACTTTGCACCTGGACAGCCCAGAGATAAGCAGAAAGCGCCAGTCCCAGGACACAAAGTAAGATGATGAGGCGGTTGGTAGTGATTAGTTCTTTATATTTCATGATGAATGTGTAACAGTTAAAAAGTATCAAGTATCATGTATTAAGTATCAAGTATCAAGTATCATGTATTAAGTAGTAAAAAGAGAAACTGGAAGTCGAATCCTGATAATTCATTTTATTATAGCAAATTTTGTCAGGAAGCGAACAGGGAATTTCTCTTTGGAGGTATTGTTGTTACCATACGCAAGCAGATCCATCTAGGACATTTAGCCAGCTGGTGCCATTACAGATACACATTACATAGCTGGAACTAATTGCTAAAGCACTTTCTACTTCTACTGAACAAGCTATTGGCTCGGCATTGTTATTTTTTAAGCGTAAAAAGCCATTGATATCCAGCGTCGCCTGTGGAGTAGCAGTTCCAATCCCAATTTTATCTGCTGAAGCATCCAAGAAGAACATATTTTGATTATTATCACTTTCAAAGCGAATATCAGTATCTAAACTATTTTCGTTAAGAACCATGCCACCATCTTTATTGATTGAAGCTAAAACTACACCACTACTATTTTGCCACTCAGTAAGGTTTGCTGTCTGAGCTGAAAAACCTTTGATAATTGACTGGGGAATATCTATCACCCCATTAATCTGGAATTGTGCGGTAGGACTGGAGGTACCAATACTAACCAACCCATCTCTATTTACAGAAAATGCCGGATAATTATCAAGGTATTGACCATAAACTGATAAGGCATTACGGCTGGAAGGTACTACTGTATAGGCCTTGGGCGCAGTAGTCTGGATAGAAGTGGTTTTAATTCGCACAAAATATCCCGCTTGTCCATTTACAGTTGTATATGCCCAGTTAGCAGCAAGATTGGAAAAAGTGATTGAGCCATTGTTTGATAAACCTGTGGTACCATCTGTAATTGTCAAAGCAGTCCAGGCGGTGCCGTTCCAGTATTCTGCTGCCAGTGTTAGTCCAGATCCTTTAGTTTGTAAATTAAAATAAATTGTACCGAATGATACTTTTCGCATTACATAGAGATATGAATTTGTAGTTTTTAGAAACTCAAATGGAGTACCACCTGAATTTCTAGCTTCACCTGCCACTGAGCTCAGGACACCACTATTATCAAGAATTACATCATAAAAATAATCAGGGCTGGCAACATTAAGCATCCCTGAACCAGTCGCTCCACCAATATAAAAAACATTTCGCATGGTTGTAGTCGTTCCTGAGGAGGCAGTATTATTATATTTTGTCACTTGTCCAGATCCAGAATTTCCAACCCAAATTGCCTGTCCATCAAAAATAATTTGTTGAGGAGTACCAAGACTGTCAATAGTTTGAATAATCGCATTGGTTAAAGGATTTATTACAGAAAGACTATTATTTCCATTGGCAGCCCAGACATTTTTGCCATCATAGACCATTCCATGAGGATTATCACCACCGGCTGGAATATCCATATAAACTGATAAAGTACTACTCAGTTTTGTATAAGTTCCGGAGCCGGAGTTGGCAACCCAGAGATTTGAGCCATCGAAAGCCATTCCCTGTGGATTTTGGCCAACTGGTCTTCGAACAATCTCTGAATTAGAAGAAATACTAATTAAACTGATATTATTGGATAGACTGTTGGATACATATAAATAAGAACTGCCAAAGGCAAAATAACTAGGGCAGGTGCCGACAGTTACAGTTGCAACTATAGAACCATCCGCAGGATTGATCTTATATACGCTGGAATTGGAAACACAAGAACCGTCTGAATTAATGTCAGCCACCCAAAGATTACTACCATCATAACCAATACCACCGATACCACCACCGCTAGTGGTAATATGATATGAAGCTAAAACAAGATTTGTCATTATATCGATTTTGACAAGATTGCCATTCCAGTTCGTTACCCACAAATAATTGCCATCGAATAAAGTCATGTATGTAGTACTGAATGTCGCATCAGTTATCGTAGCAACAATCTGCCCACTATTGACATCAATCTTTTTTACATCATTTCCTGTCGCCACCCAGATACTATTACCATCAAATGTCATACCTCGTGGAGTCCCCCCAACAGTGACGGATAAAGGTCTGACAGTCATCGTGCGATAAAGTTCTGGTACCATAAACCAACGATCAATATTACGAGCTGTAAATCTTCCGGTAACTTTTTCACTACCTGACACATACGCTTTGTAATCTGATGTTGTATTCGTACCAATTGCTAAATTTCCACTTTTATCAACTGCATTCAAAACTGTACCACTGCTATCCTGCCATTCTTGAAGATTGGCTGTTTGTCCAGTTTTCGCTTTGACAATCAGCTCCTGAGCATCCGTAACATTTTGCATAGTTAAAGTACCAGTAACCGGGCCATTGGAGGCATCCACTTTAAGATATTCACTTCTGGCTAATTCTGTAAGTGCATCTTCGACATTAGTAGCGACAAAATAATTACCGTAATCAGTAATCGAGACATCACTAGAGTTCTTACTAGTCAAATCGGCAATACTCGATCCAATTTTACTAATTTTATTCCAGTCTATATTCGCATCATCCGCTACTTTTGCATTATTAATGCTGCCATCTGCTAAATCCTGATTTTCAATTGTGCCATTAACTATTTTATCTCCGGTTACAGCATTATCAGCCAATTTCTCGTTCGTAACTATTTGATCAGCCAAATCTTCTCTCAAAATAGTGCCATTTAAAATCTTCGTTGTTGTAACTGCTCCATCTGCAATTTTAACTTCTGTTACAATTCCATTTTTTAAATGACTGGTTTCTATTACTCCTGTTTGGATTTTGCCACCACTGATACTAGCATTGGCCAGCTTACTCGTAATGACACTACCATCGCCCAGTTCTTCACTGGAAATAGTTTTTAATTTTAACCTGATCCCACTGATACTTCGCTCTGCTGGCTCATATTCAGACAATTCGGTTAAACTGATCTCTTCTACATTAGCTTCGGTTAAAATATTCGTTTGTTTAAATGTATTCACAGTAAGCGTCTTTCCATCTTCCAGCTCTAGCTCCAATGCACTAATTACATTACCTTCTGTTATAGTGGCATTAATAATTTTGGCATATTCTTTTTTTCCTGTTTCTGGAAGTACTTCAATATCATAAGGCGCTAATTCTGCTAACAATTCTTCATCAATATATGTCTTTAAATAATCGCCATTTTTTAATTCTTTAATCGAGCGATTTGTTGCTAGAACTTGCCAAACAAGCCATAAAGTTAAAATAGAGCAAATCACAAGTAACACTCTTCCAGTGAAAATTTGCCATTTTTGCTTTTCGGTTTTCACAATATTATTCATAAAAATAATTAAATCATAAAAATGTTACCAAGTACATGCTATACCATCTTTTAGCTGAACCCAGGCGCTACCATTGCAAATACAGATTGCGTAACCAGAAGTAATAGCAATTGAGCTTTCATTGCTTGCAGTGCAAATTGCTGGGGCAGCATTATTATTTTTCAAACGAATAAAGCCATCCACATCAAGTGTAGCTTTGGCTACGTTTGTTCCAATTCCGATTTTATCTGACACTCCTGCAATAATAAATGAATTCTGATTATTATCGCCCTCAAAGCGAATATTTGTTCCAACTCCATTTTCATTTAGAACTATCCCACCATCTTTATTGATTGATGCGAGAACAGCTGCTGAATTATCTTGCCACTCAGTGAGATTTGCTGTCTGGGTAGCATTAGCTTTGATTAGCGTTTGAGTCAAATCCACTACAGCATTAACCTCAAATTGTGCTTTAGGATTGGCTGTTCCAATTCCAATTAAACTATCCTTACTCACAAAAAATGCTGGATAAGGGTCATAAAGCTGAGCATTCACATACAATGCATCACGGTCACTTGGTAACACTGCATATGCAGCTGAAATTGTCGAAGGATTTGTAACCGTCCTAATTCTTAGAAAATATCCAGTGGTGCCATTGACAGTCGAATACAGCCAATTTGAAGGTACCGATGATAATACTAATGTACCATTATTGCTTAGATCCGTTGTATTATCACTAAAAGTCTGGTTGATCCAGGTACTGCCATTCCAATATTCTACAGCTAGAGTTAGGCCAACTGCTTTTGTCTGAAGATTGAAATAAACTGATTGAAACGGTGTTTTACGCATTACATACAAATATGAGTTGATATTTTGTAGTAAGTCAAATGCTGTACCCCCAGACGTACTCGCCTCAGCACTGACTGATTCTAAGGAACCATTATAATTTGTAATGACATCATTAAAGTTTTCAGAGTTCGCCACACCTAATACTGCGGTTGTTTTTTGCTGACCAACATAGAACTCATTTCGGTTCGTTAAACTAGTGGATGTAGAAGTAGCAACATTATATTTACTCACAGCACCTGCATTGGAGTTGGAAACCCAGATTGCTTGACCGTCAAATAAGATTTGGTGAGGATTGCCAAAGCTCCCAATTGTTTGAACTACTGTATTGGTGTTGGGGTCAATCGCTGAAATATTACCACCAAAATTTGCTACCCAAACATAAGTACCATCGAAAGTCATTCCAAGTGGCCAACTAGCATTTGCAGGAATATCGGCTAAAACTGCTCCACTTTTAGAATCAATTTTTGAATAAGTATATGTACTACCATTGGCTACCCAGATATTAGTACCATCATAAGCAATTCCTAATAAGCCGTTTCCAACATAAAAATAACCAGCAATTGTATTTGTATCTATATCAAGCTTGGTTACAGTTCCAATTCCATCGATACTCCAGAGATATTTTCCATCAAAAGTAGCATAACCCCAACCATGTCCCGGATTATTTACTGTAGCGACAATGGCTACAGTTTCTGGATCAATTTTGTAAATATTATTATTACTTGCTGAAGCCCAGATATATCTTCCATCATAAGCTAAAGCAGTGCCCGCGAAATTGTTATAGTTATAAACGCCAAGGATTATATTTTTATTAATATCAACTTTCACAAGAGTACTGTTCCAACAAAGCATCCAGATATAAGTGCCATCGAATAATGCTGTATGCGGACCTGACATCGCAGGGTCAGATAATGTAGCGACAATTTGTCCAGTATTGACATCGATTTTGGAAATTGTATTAATTACATCATTTGCCGTCCAGAGATAACTACCATCAAAAGCTAATCCTCTAGGAATTCCACCGGTATTTATTGTCAAAGGTTTTGTTGTAATATTGCGATTTAAATCAGGAACTTGGAGCCAGCGATCCATTTCCGGTGCGGAAAATCTTCCAGTCACTTTGCCGCTGCCGGCTACAAATACATTATAGTTAGCTGTTGTCGATGTCCCGACGCCGAGATTACCATTGTAATCAATTACATTCAAAATATTTCCATTATTATCTTGCCATTCCTGTAGATTGGCTGTCTGACCGACTTTATCCTTGATCACTAATTCTGGTGCGTCATTGAGATTTTTTAGAATGAGTGTACCAGATACAGGTCCATTGGAAGCATCCACTCGTAAATGATCATTGGTAATACTGGCTTCAGCTACTGCCAGCTCGGCCAAAGCACCTTCGATATTGGATGTTGTAAAAAAGTTTCCTAAATCAGCTAACGCAAGATCAGTAGAATTACGGTTTGTCAGATCAGCAATACTGGAACCAATTTTACTGATTTTACTCCAATCGATATTTGCACCGGTTACTACTTTTGCATCATTGATACTTTCGTCTGCTAAATCTGGATTATTAATTGTGCCATTTTCAATTTTGTCAGCAGTTACGGCATTATCTGCTAATTTATCTGTTGTGATCGTTTGATCAGCCAAGTCCTCTCCTTGAATTGTCCCATTAAGAATCTTGGTAGTAGTGAGTGTACCATCGGCAAATTTTATTGAAGTGACTATACCATTATTAAGATGACTAGTTTCAATTACTCCAGTCTGAATCTTACCACCAGTGATCGTGGCATCAGCAAGTTTACTAGTGACTATACTACCATCAGCAAGTTCTACGCTTGTAATTGTTTTTAATTGCAATTTTATCCCGGCAAGACTTCTATTGGCTGGTTCATAGTCTGCCAGTTCAGTCAGGGTAATGGATTGCACATTGGATTCGGAGAGGGTAACCACTGAGTGATAAGTATTTAGGATCAATGTTTTTCCAGATTTTGTTTCAAATTCCAAGCCACCAATCAGATTACTGGAATCAATGGTAGCATTGATAATTCGGGCACTTTCCTTTTTCCCGTCGCTATATTGGAGTGCGATATCATAAGGTTCGTATTGCAACAATTTTTCTTCTGTGACGTATTGTTTAAGGTAGTTACCTGTCTGAAGCTCTTTGATTGAGTTCTTAGTCAGAATATTTCCCCATACCAAAAAAAACATTACTAATGTCAAAATTATCATACCTGGGTACAGTAATTTTATTGTGCGTTTTTCTTTCACTATAATCAGTATAGCAAGGAAAATTGAAAACTGGAATTTAAATTAGTATCAAGTATCATGTATCATGTATCAAGTATCATGTGTCAAGTAGTAAAAAGAGAAACTGGAATCCGGATTCTGATTAACACGTTTATTATAGCAAATTAGGGCAAGAAGTGAATCTCGAATCCGAATCTCGAATCCTTGTTAATTTTTCGCAATCAAGGTAAAATTCAGCTTACCAATATTAATTCAACTGAGTAAATACTGATGCGAAGTTTAATTGCCTGGGTTTATCAAAATTTCTTAAAAAAAATTCTTTTTAAACGTGATCCTGAAGATGTACATGATAGTTTTATAAAAATTGGTAATATACTGGGGAAATTTGCAATTACTAGATTTTTCACCCGGTTGTTTTTTCGCTATCGTAATCCCATGCTGGAGCAAGAGGTGGCCGGTATTACTTTTAAAAATCCTGTAGGCTTATCCGAAGGATTTGATAAAGATGCCAATCTAATTGATATCCTACCGGAAGTGGGTTTCGGTTTTAATCAAATCGGTTCAATTACCTGGTTTTCTTATGCTGGTAATGCCAAGCCAAGGTTGATACGATTACCCAATTCTCGAGGAATCATTGTCAATTATGGCTTGAAAAATATTGGTGCCAAGAAAATTTCTGAAAATTTGGAAAAACATGGTAAAACAAACATTCCTCTCAGTATTTCCATAGCCAAAACTAATTCTCCTGAAACTTGTACAATTGATCAAGGTATCGAGGATTATTTTAATTCATATAAATTACTAAATGAAAAAAATTTAGGTGATTTCTATACTTTAAATATTTCCTGTCCCAATACTTTTGGCGGAGAGCCTTTTAC
>Ga0194063_10000151_pt1 | contig 48464 bp, 44 predicted proteins | sample SepL3720m_MetaG_FD_155459 | JGI IMG/M metagenome (GOLD analysis project Ga0194063, IMG submission 155459) | Anoxic zone freshwater microbial communities from boreal shield lake in IISD Experimental Lakes Area, Ontario, Canada - Sep2016-L373-20m | ecosystem: Environmental > Aquatic > Freshwater...
GATGGGAGAGATGGGAGAGATGGGAGAGATGGGAGAGATGGGAGAGATGGGTGCGGCTGGTTTTTTGTTTTCGGCGAGGGCGGCGATTTCCTGGCGGAATTCCGAGCGGATCATTTGGATCCAGCCGGTGTATTGTTCCAGAAATGCGCGGTCGTAGCCGCGGGCTTTCGCGTCGTTCCACACCGGCAGGTGAACAGCCCATGCGAGCAGGAGGCCACCCGCGGCCCCGGCCGCTGCCAGGCCGGCCCGCTGGAAAAAATTGCCGTGCTCACCGAACGGATAAAGCACTGTCAGGCCCAGGTAGATCGCCGTGCAGAAGACTCCGAGATCGATGCGGAAGAGAAACGTGACCCCGAGCCCGGCACCGGCGGCCAGCATCCAGGCGAACGAGCGCGAAGACGACTGTCTCCGCAGGACAAACGCGCGGGTCAGCAGGAGTGCGTTCAGGATGCCGAGGAATGGCATGTAATTCCGGAACTGCATTCCCGGCACCATGATCACCATCACGGCCGGGATGGCTGAATACCACGCGTTGCGAGTGTAGCCGTGGACGACGAAGTAGGTCAGGAGGCCGGAGGCCGTGCAGAAAGCGAAGAAATACCAGCGCAGCACGAGGTAGTTCGGGCCGGTGAGGTCGAACAGCCACGCGACCGGAAAGAACCACAGGACATTGTAGCCGAGAAACGTGTCCACGATCGGCCGTTGGCCGGACATCAGGCGCATGGCCACGACCCCGGCCGTGCCCCCCTCGCCGCCGAGGTTCAGCCCGGCGTTCGCGTAGAGCGAATAGTAGAGGATGGCAAATCCCGCAAGAATCCACGGGATGACGCGATCCGCGCGCGGGCAGTGTCGAATCAAATCTGCAAACCTGCGGGCCTCATGCGTTGCGGGCGGAGTCTGGTGTTGCGAGGGAACCATGGCTTGCCGTGCGTCCTGTCCTCAGGGGGAAAGGAGGGATGGGATGGCGCGCCGAAGCGGGAGCGTTTTGAAAACCTGCGCGGCGAGCCAGAGGCCAAGGACAGAAGTCGCGAGAGCCTTCGCCCACAAATTGGTGAACTGGAAGATCGGCAATCCATAATTCTCGGAGCCGAGGAGCGCGGCCAGGGCGGTCAGCCATGCCGCCGGGCCCAGGCGGCGGAAGATGATTCCCTCGACGGCGGCCCACACAGCAACAAAAGCGCCGAGGATGACATAGGAGTTCGTTTCGGTGCGCGGGTTAAAGAGCATGAGATAAATCGTCGAGAGGAAGAGCACGGTGAATGCGGCGCGCAGGGCATCGGGGCCTTTGGCGGCGCGCCAGCAGAGCCCGAGCGTGAGGATCCCGGCCAGCGCGCGGACGGCGATCTGGATCGCAGCAGGAAGATCCCATCCGAACACCCGGAGCATTCCGGCTAAGTCGCACCAGGAATTCCCGGAGGGCTTTCCGGCCTGCTGAAGATTGTGCAGGAATGCCCCGTATTCTCCAAAGGCATACGCCGGGTTGGGATGGGCAAGCGGCGCGATCGCTGCGACGGCAAGGGCGAAGACCAAAGGAACCCTCAGCTTCGGATAGATCGCCCCGCAAAGCAGGAGCGGAGCCAGCGCGATCGGCTTGAAAACCAATGTCAGAGCCAAAAAGACGGCTGCTGTCCACCACTTTTCTCTTCCGAGAGCCAGCGCGGTGAGAAGGAATAGCGCGGCGAGCGGCATGTTGATCTGGCCGTTCCGCGCACTGGCGAAGGTCGATGGCAGGACGAGCACCGTGGCGATCAAAAAGACCGCCTCTTTTTTGTCCGGGGCCAGCCGCGAAGCCGCCGCCCAGAGCGCCCATGCCAGCGAGGCGAGACAGGTCAGCCGCCAGAGCGGCTCGCCGATCCGATCGGGCAACATCTCGTAAGGAGTATAAAAAACCGCGAACTGCGGGAGGTAGAGGTATCCGTTTTTCTTGCGGTAAAGCGTCTTTCCTTGCCACCAGTTGTTCGTCGCGCGCTGGTATTCCAACGTGGCCGAACGGCCGGAGGGATCAACGGCAACGATGGTCGCGATGACCCCGGCATAGACGGCCCAGATGAGCAGAGCCGCTCGCAGGCACCGCGCGGCAGGAAGGCCGCGGACAAAATCCCAAAGCTTCTCCCACTTGGCACGCATCGCGTGATGTGGGGCGACCGGCTACCAGCGGAAGTGGGCGAACGCACGGTTGGCCTGGGCCATCTTGTGCATATCGTCACGCTTCTTGATCGCGTTTCCCTGTCCTGCCGCCGCATCTTTGAGTTCGTAGGCCAGCGCGTTTTCCATCGGAACCCCCTTGCGGTTGCCGGCGAAGGTGACGATCCAACGCATGGCGAGCGCGATCTGGCGGTCGGCGGGAACCTCCATCGGAACCTGGTAGGTGGCACCGCCCACGCGGCGGGATTTCACCTCGAGGCGCGGCTTCACGTTTTCGATCGCCTTGTTCAGCGTCTCCAAGGGATCCACCGTGTCGCTGCCTTCGCGGCTCTTGTCGATCGCCGTGTAAACGATGCGCTCGGCGATGGACTTCTTCCCCCGGCGCATGATCGCGCTGATCAGGCGGGCAACGACCGGACTCGCGTAGCGGGCGTCTTTTTTAACTTCTTTGTGGATGACTCGGCGTCTGCGGGACATAGGATTTTATAATGCGAAATGCGAAATTTTGAATGTGAAATTGTTACTTCTTCTTGGCTTTGGCCGCGCCTTTGCCCTTGGCATCTTCTTGGCCGGGCTTCGGTCGCTTGGCGCCGTATTTCGAGCGGCTGCGGCGGCGTCCGTCCACTCCGAGGCTGTCGAGAGTTCCCCGGACAATGTGATAGCGCACGCCGGGGAGATCCTTGACGCGGCCGCCGCGGACGAGGACGATCGAGTGTTCCTGAAGGTTGTGCCCCTCGCCCGGGATGTAAGCGATCACTTCCTGGCCGTTCGTCAGGCGCACCTTGGCGACTTTGCGAAGCGCGGAGTTCGGCTTTTTCGGCGTGCGGGTCATCACCTGCACACAAACGCCGCGGCGCTGCGGGCAGTTCACCAGAGCGGGCGACTTCGATTTGACCGTGATCTTGCGGCGTCCTTTACGGACCAGTTGGTTGATTGTGGGCATTGGGTAATTCTTTTTGTCGGGCCACCGGATTCCGTGAGGCAATGAAAATCACACAGGGTGCAGATTCGGAATGCCCCGACGCCATGCGGGAGGTGAGAGACTAATAAGCCGGCACAGGGGCGCAAGACAAAAATCGCAAAAAATTCGCTGGCGGTGTGCATCATCAAAAAAAAGCAAAACACAGAGGGGCGGGTGCCCCGCGCGTTGAGAGACGGAGCCTCGCAGCAAAATCCGTGTCGCACACGGGCGGGAGCACCCATGCTCGCTTGGAAGAGCTCTGCGATTGCACCATGCGGAGACATGTCCACTGGAGTCGCGGCGCGTCCATGGTTGCAAGGATGAGGGGGACAAGGTAGCAGGGAGGCATGAGCATTTATTTGGACAACAACGCCACCACGCGGGTCGCGCCGGAAGTATTGGAAGCGATGCTGCCGTGGCTGGGGGAACAGGGGTATGGAAATCCGTCGAGCGCGTATGGGCTCGGGCGCGCGGCGGCGGCGGCGCTGGAGGTTGCGCGCGGGCAGGTGGCCGCGCTGGCAGGATGCCGCGCGGAGGAGATGATTTTCACGAGCTGCGGGACGGAATCCCTCAACACGGCCGTGCAGGCGGCTCTGGCTCTGGATCCGGACAAGCGGCACATCGTGACGACGACGGTCGAGCACTCGGCGACGATCAAGCTTTGCGAGCATCTGGCGCAGCGGGGATACGAGATCACCTGGCTGCCGGTGGATGCGTGCGGCCTGCTCGATTTGGATCGGCTTGCGTCGGCGATCCGTCCGGACACGGCGCTGGTGACGCTGCTCTGGGCGAACAACGAGACCGGCGTGCTTTTTCCGATCCATGAAATTGCAGCCATCGTGGAGAAGAAAAAGGTTCTTTTGCATGTGGATGCGGTGCAGGCGTACGGGAAGCTTCCGCTTTCGCTCGGCGATGCGGGGATCCATTTTCTCTCGATGTCCGGGCACAAAGTTCATGCGCCCAAGGGGGTCGGGGCGCTTTATGTGAACCGGCGGATCCGGTTCACGCCGCTCCTGCGCGGGAGCCAGGAGAGCGGGCGGCGGGGCGGGACGCAGAACGTGGCCTCGATCACGGGGTTTGGAAAAGCCGCCGAGATGGCGTCCGAACACCTCGGGAGCCGGCAGGTGATGGAATGGCGCGACGCATTTGAAGAACACATGCTCGCGGACGTTCCCGGGACGGCCGTGAACGGCGACCGGGAGCGCAGGCTGCCGAATACCACAAATATTTTTTTTGAGGGGATCGAGAGCGAGGGGGCGTTGATCCTGCTTGATGCGGACGGACTTTGCTGTTCGGCGGGATCCGCCTGCACGAGCGGATCGGTGCATCCCTCGCACGTGTTGAAGGCGATGGGGCTCTCGAACGAGCGCGCCCGGGCGAGCCTGAGGTTTTCGTTCGGGCGCTTCAATTCGGCGTCCGACATCCAGCGCGCTTGCGAGCTTGTCCCGGCGGCCGTCGAAAAGCTTCGCGCGCTTTCGCCCGCAGGAGGGAGCCCGGTGAAGACAGCCTGAAAAATCCGGGTTGTCAAACCGGCCGTCCTGCCTACGTTGAACCGGATGTTTCGACTTTTGATTTTCGTCGTGATCGCTGCGGGGATTGCGGAGGGCTCGCCTGTGGCGAAGAGCCTTGTGCGGATTGAGGCGACATTTCAGGAGCCGACCTACAAGGCGCCGTGGAATCCGGGGGACGTCTCCGGCGGGGTCGGAGCGGGGTTTGTGATCTCCGGCAACCGGATCATGACGAACGCCCATGTGGTGAGCAACGCGAGGTTTCTGACGGTCTCGAAGGAGGGCGACCCGCGGCCGTATCCCGCGAAGGTATTGTACGTCGCGCACGACTGCGATCTGGCGGTGCTCACCGTCGAGGAGCCGGGATTTTTCAAAGGCACGGCCGCGCTGGAGTTCGGCGGCATCCCGGAGATCGAGTCCACGGTCTCGGTTTACGGGTATCCGATCGGCGGATCCCGCCTGTCGGTCACGCAGGGGATCGTCTCGCGGATCGACTTCCAGACGTATTCGCATTCCGGGATGGACTCGCATCTGACGATCCAGATTGACGCCGCGATCAACCCTGGCAACAGCGGCGGCCCGGTGCTGCAGGGCGGCAAAGTCGTGGGCGTCGCCTTCCAAGGATACAGCGGAGACGTGGCGCAGAACGTCGGCTACATGATCCCGACGCCGGTCGCGAAACGGTTTTTGAAGGACATCGGGGACGGGCACTACGACCGCTACGTGGATCTCGCGCTGAGCTACAAAAACCTTTTCAATCCGGCCGCGCGGCGGGCGCTGGGGCTGAAGGACAACGACCGCGGGGTGCTGGTCGGGAGCGTTTACGAGGGAGGTTCTTCCGAGGGCATCGTGAAGCCGGGCGACGTGCTTATGGCGATTGACGGGCTGCCGATCTCGAGCGACGCGACGATCCCGATGGACAAGGATTCCGTCCAGCTCGCGGAGGTGGTCGAGCGGAAATTCAAAGGCGACACGGTGACGCTCGACGTCCTGCGCGACGGCAGGCCGCTCCAGCTCCGGATCCCTTTGAACGGCCCGTGGCCGTTCACGCTGCACGGCAACGCTTACGACGAAGACCCGCGTTTCATCATCTTCGCGGGGCTGCTTTTCCAGCCGGTGGATCAGAACTGGATGACGGAATGCCAGCCGGACGACCTCCGGTTGCGCTATATGTTCGACTTTTTTATCGAGGACAAGATCTACAGGGAGCGTCCGGAAATCATCGTCCTGAGCGGGATTCTTGCCGACCCGGTCAATGCCTACGCGGCGGATTTCCGCAACGGGATCCTTGATGAGATCAACGGGCGGAAGATCCTGAAGCTGGCGGATGCGGCCGAGGAATTCGCCAAGCCTGCGGAGTATTATGTGATCAAGATGGCGGGGAGCGGGCGTCCGATTGTCCTCGAGCGCAAAGCGGTCGAGGATGCCCGCCAGAGGATCCTGTCGCGATACGGGGTGACCAAGGAACAGAACCTATGATCATTCGCATCCTGCCCCTCTTTCTCGCGCTTTGCCTGTCGGCTGTGGCGGGAGTCGTTCCCCAGCCGAAAAGCAAACCGGATGCCGCGTCAAAAATCCTTTCCGTCGTGCGGGTGAATGCGACCGGCCAGGTCTATGACTTCGTGCGGCCGTGGGCGAAAAAGCCTCCTGTCACGAAGCGCGGGCTCGGAACTCTGATCGAGGGCGGGAGGCTTCTCGTGACGGCCGAACTCGTCGCGAACCACACGTTCATCGAGCTGGAAAAAGCGGCCACCGCGGAGAAGTCGTCGGCCGAGGTCGAGCGCGTGGACTACGAGTGCAACCTGGCCATTTTGAAACCTGCGGATCCGGCATTTCTCGAAGGGATGAAGCCGCTCGCGCTCGACAGCGGGGCCCGCGTGGGGGATCGGGCGACGATCCTCCAGCTCGAGCCCAACGGCGAAATTGCCCAGACCCTGGGAACGGTCACCTCGATTTCCGTCGGGGGATATCCGCTCGACAACATGGGGCTTCTGCTTTTCCGGCTCAGCGCGCCCATGCAGCAGCGCGACGGCAGCTTCACCCTGCCGGCTGTGCGCGACGGGAAGCTGCTCGGGCTCCTGATGAGGTATGATGCCCGCAGCCAGACCGCCGACATCATTTCCACGCCGGTCATCGCACACTTTTTGAAGGAGGCCGCGAAGCCGTCCTACGGCGGGTTCGCGCGGGCCGGGCTTGCGTTCGCGAGCACGCGCGACCCGCAGCTCCGGCGCTACATCGGCTTGAATGCGGCCGGCGGGGTCTATGTCACAGAGGTCATGAAGGGCGGGGCCGCCGACAAGGCCGGTCTCAAAAAAGCCGACGTCATCCTCGCGGTGGACGGGCATGCGGTGGATCAGGATGGCAACTACGAGGATCCCGGCTGGGGGAGGATCGCATTCAGCCACCTCTCGAACACGATCTTCCATCCGGGCGACACCGTGCCATTCCGGATTTTCCGCGAAGGAAACATTCTGGAGATCCCGGTGAAGCTCGAGGCCCGCGACCGGTCGAAGATCATCAGCGAGTCGTATGTGGTGGACCGCGCGCCGCGCTATGTCATCCTGGGCGGAGTCGTCTTCATGGAGCTGTCGCGCCCGTATCTGCAGGAATGGGGAGGGGAGTGGATGAAGAACGCGCCCCAGCGGCTCGTCTTCCTCGATGCCTTCCAAAACGAGCTGCCGAAGGACCGCGGGAAAATTGTTTTTATTTCGCAGATCCTCCCGACTCCCGACACGCTCGGCTATGACGAGCTCGACAATTTGGTCGTCGCGAAAGTGAATGGCAAAGAAATCCGCTGTCTGGATGATGTGGTGGCCGCCGCAAAATCTCCTGTGGACGGTTTTCAAAAGATCGAGCTCGACGAGGATCCCGGCCTGATTTTTCTTGATGCGGCCGCGATCGAGGCGAACCGCGACGCGCTGATGCGCAAATACTCGCTGCCCGCGCTGCAGCGGCTGTGATGCGGATTCTCTTCGCGCCGTTCGGAAGCGAGGGTGACGTCAACCCGCTGCTCTGGTTGGCCGGGCTGCTGGCGGCGCGCGGACACCGGGTGGAATTTCTTCTCACCCCACACTATGGGCATCTCGCGGACCGGCACGGGTTCGCATGGCATCCGATGGGAACCGAGGAGGATTTTTTGCGGACGGCAAGCAATCCGGCGATTTGGAAGCCCGGCATCGGAACCTGGCTGGTGGCGCGGGCGATGAGCGAGTCGCTGCCCGCCTACCAACAGGCATTTGAATCATCGGGCGGGGATTTTGATCTTGTCGTGACATCGTCATTCGGCCTTGCGGCGGCCGCGCTGGCCGAGGCCCGCGGGATCCCGCGCCTGATGCTCCACCTGCAACCGATGTGCCTGCGGAGCCATCGCGATCTTCCGGCGTTTCCCGGCGGCGCCTGCCTGTCCCGCACCCCGGCAGTTTTTCTGGACGCGGTATTTTTTTGCGTGGATGCGATTCTCAACCGGACCATCCTGCCGCCGCTGAACCGGTTTCGCGCGGGCCTCGGCCTCCCCCGGCTCCGCGATTTTTACCGCGATGCGCTGATGCGTGCCGACGGGCTGGCGCTGCTTGCACCCGAATGGTTCGCACCGCCGCAGCCAGACTGGCCGAAGGGGCTCCGGCAGTTCGATTTTCCTCTGGGTGGGAAAGGCCCGCTTCCGCAGGATCTCCTCGCGTGGCTCGGCTCCGGGGGGCCCCCGGTTTTGTGGACGCACGGATCGGCGAATGTTCACCTCGCAAAATTCCATCGCCTGGCACGCGAAGCCACCCGGCAGATCGGCGGGCGCGCATTGATGGTCGGAAAATCGCCGCCGGATTTCTCTCTGCCGGACGGGATGTTTTTTTATCCGCATGTCGCGTTCGAGGACGTCTTCCCCCGGTGCCGCGCGGTCGTGCACCACGGCGGGATCGGCACGACGTCGAAAGCCTTTGCGGCGGGAATCCCGCAGCTCGTGATTCCTCTCGCCCACGACCAGCACGACAATGCCGCGCGGGTCGAACGGCTCGGCGCCGGCCTCGAAGGACGGCCCCACGATGCCTCCCGCAAATTGCGCGTTCTTTTCACATCCTCAGAAATCGCAAGAGGAGTCGAAAAATGCCGTCTGCTCGCCGCGCGGTCTCCGTCCCGCTCGGCCCTGCTCGCCGATTGGGCGGAGGAACTCGCCGGTTGCTCGAAAAATGGGATTGAATGAATTCTGGAAAAGTCCCGAAGTGATGGGCCATGGCTAAACCAAACCAAATGCGGCCGTCGGAAATGATGGGCTGCTGGATTTCTCCAGGGCTATTCGCGGCATTCGAGGCCGAGGAAACATCGGCCCACCGCCTGTTCACGTCGAAGAATGCCTGGGTGGAACGGCTCGGTCGCGATGTCTTGATTTCGTTCAAAGCCGATACCGCGCGTGAAGAGGCGCTTGCGGGACTTCGCGAATGGGAGGGGCGCGCCGGGTTCCAAAGTGATCGGATTTTCTCGCGGTTCCTGCCCCGGCAGAATGCGGAACGTATCGCTCCGGTACTCATGGCCGGCGATCCGTCGTCGTCGCTTCACTCCATGGTGACCGAGCGCGGCGTCCGCTACGGGATCGACTTCGGGGCCGGGTATTCGGCCGGGCTCTTCATCGACCAGCGGGCTAATCGGGCTCACGTGCAAAAGCTCGCGCCTGGGCGGATGCTCAACACGTTCGCCTACACCTGCTCGTTTTCTGTCGTGGCCGCGATGGCCGGCGCGCAGACGCTGAGTATCGACCTTTCAAAAAAATCGCTCGACCGCGGGCGGAGGAATTTCGAGCTGAACAATCTGCCGCTCGGCGGCCACCGGTTCCTGGCCGACGACGTGCTGGATGTCCTGCCGCGGCTCGAGAGGCGCGGAGAAAAGTTTGACCTCATCATTCTCGATCCGCCGACATTCTCTCTGGGAAACCGTGGCCGCCGCTGGCAGGTGGAAGAGCAGATCGAGGATCTGCTGCGTGCCGCGCTGGAACTGGCCGCTCCCAAGGCTGCGATCTTGATTTCCACCAACTGCACCAGGCTCGATCTCCCCGCTCTGGAGCGAACGGCCCGCTTTGCGTTGAAGACCGCGAGGCTTGGCGGCGACATCTCCCGCGAACCCCCGCTGCCGGATTTCCCAGCAGGCGAAGGCGCGCAGACGCTGTGGCTGAAGCTGAGGTAAAGCTCCGTGTAGCGTCGCTCTATGAGCGTCGCAAAATTCATGCGACGGTCACAGGCCGCCGCTACATCTTTCTATGACGCGCGAGTTCCGCGCTTGAGCCCACGAGCGCGGTGGGGATATTCTCCACCCTTATGAGCAAACCTGCCTGCCCGATGTGTGAGATGACCGATGTTCTGGAGCATCCCGATAAATGGGAGTGCATGACCTGCGGACATGAGTGGGAGCGCGGCCCGGAGCCGGACAAAGCCCGCGTCGTCAAAGACGCCCACGGCAATGTGCTCGCAGACGGCGATTGCATCATCCTGATCAAGGATCTGCCGTTGAAGGGCTCTCAGGTGCTCAAAGGCGGAACAAAATCGAAACCCATCCGCTTGGTGGAGGGCGACCATGAAATTGACTGCAAGGTCGACGGCATCGCCGTCGGGCTCAAGGCGTGCTTCGTAAAAAAGGCCGCCGTGTAGCGGCGCTCTGTGAGCGTCGCAAGAATTCCTGCGACGAGAAATGCGACAGACCGCCGCTACATCTCCAAAGTGTGCGGTTCTCCTTGGAACGGCCAGTCCTCCGCCTTTTTAACAAGTCCCGCCCGAACCGGATTTTCCCTCACATAGGCCCATTTGCCGGACATCGACTCGCCGCTCCGGAGCACATGATCGAAGAACCCCTTTTGCCAATGCGGGGAGGGGACACCTGCATTTCGCAGATCCTTCGAAAGCGCATTCTTCAAACTTTTCATCCACGACGAAAGATCCAGCCTCTCGTCATCCAGCGCAACGAACGCATGGAAATGATCCGGCATGAGCACATAGGCTCCCAGCCAGGTTCCGCGTTCCGGCCCGTTTCGCGCAAATTCCTCAAGCGCCGCATGCACGCCCGCATCGGCGAGAATCTCCGCACGCTGCCAAGTGCATGCCGTGACGAACCAAACCGGATGCCGGGCAAAGTGGCATTCGAGGCGATGAAGGCGTTCCTTCATGCCCCGATTTGTAGCGGCGCTCTGTCGCAAGAATTGCGACGAGAAATGCGACGGTCACAGACCGCCGCTACAGCGGAAAGATCCAGCGCTTCCATGATTTTCAGAGCGGCGAAGGCGTCGTTTGCGGCGTAGCCAAGTTGCCGGGGCGTGAGTTCGGCGGCCGCCCAATTGCTGGTGGTGATGGATTTGGATTTGGGAAAGCTCAGGTTGAGAACGGCTCCCATGGCCGCGCGCACGCCGATCTGCCCTTTGTAGCCCCTCTTTCGAAAAATGTGATCGAGGTCGAGAATGGCGCCGGGTTTGACGCCCAGCCGGTTCCGGATCTGCCCGTGATCGTTCTTCAGTCCGAAGCCCACTTTCAGAACGTGTTCGGATGCGATGAGGCCGGCGACCACTTTCAGGCAGTCCGGCCGATGAAGCTGGAAGATGAACGCTCTGTCCGTGAGGGCAAACTGGACGACATGCGGCCCGCCGCTTTTCTGGCCGGCCCGGAATATTGGCTTGGCTTCGGTGTCAAACCCGGCGACCCCTGCGGCAAGGATTTCGGCGGCGGCCGCCTCGCACTCGGCTTTCGTTTTGGGAACATGGATGCGATCGGGTGGAAGACCGGCGAAAGGCCGCAGAAGCGCTGTCTCTGCTTTCGTTGGCGCGACCGGCCTGCCCTGCGAATGGGTGGGTTTATGCGAAGCACTCGCAGGCTTGCCGAGCAGTCGCGCGATCGACCGGGAAAGCCAGGATGACTCGGAGGGACGTTGTTTTTTTTCGTTGGGTTTCAAGCCGGTCACTCGGATTTGAGGGAAGCCATATCAATCGAGAAACGATACTTCACATCGGCTTTGAGCAACCGTTCGTAGGCTTCGTTGACCTTCTGAATCGGGATCACTTCGACATCGGCCGTGATGTTGTGCTGGCCGCAGAAGTCGAGCATCTCTTGGGTTTCGGCGATTCCTCCGATGAGCGATCCCGAGAGATTGCGGCGCCCCATCAACAGGCTGAATGCCGAAACCTCCAGATGTTTTTCCGGTGCGCCGACGAGGGTGACCGTGCCGTCGGGACGGAGCAGATTGAGGTAGGCGTTGATGTCGTGATGGGCGGAAACGGCGTCGAGGATAAAGTCAAAACTCCCGGCGTGGTTTTGCATCGCATTCGCATCGCGGGAAACAACGACTTCGTCGGCGCCGAGGCGCAACGCATCTTCCTTCTTGTTGGGTGAAGTGGTGAAAACCACGACGTGGGCGCCAAACGCATGGGCGAACTTCACGCCCATATGGCCCAGCCCGCCGAGACCGACCACTCCCACTTTCTTCCCTTTGGTGACGCCCCAGTGGCGCATCGGCGAATAGGTCGTGATCCCCGCACAGAGGAGCGGCGCGGCTCCGGCGAGATGGAGATTGGACGGAACACGCAGGACGAACCGTTCGTCCACAACAATGCTTTCGGAGTAGCCGCCGTAGGTGACAGGGCCGGCCTTGTGCTTGTCCGGCGAGTTGAAGGTGAGGGTCATGTTCGGGCAAAACTGCTCATCGCCAGCGTTGCACTGCGGGCACGTGCCGTCCGAGTCCACCATGCAGCCCACGGCGGCGAGGTCGCCCGCCTGATATTTGGTGACAGCGGCACCGACCTTGGTGACACGTCCGACAATCTCATGGCCGGGGACAATCGGATAGACCGTGGGCATGACGCCGCTCCACTCGTTGCGGACTTGGTGGACATCGGAATGGCAGACGCCGCAAAAGAGGATTTCCATTTGCACGTCGCGCTCGGTGGGATTCCGGCGGTTGATCTTGCTGGAGGCCAGCGGCGAAGTCGCGCTGGAGGCCGAATAGGCTTTCGTGTGGTTCATCATGTTGTCTGTGGGATCTTCATTTTGCGTGGCGAAGCTTTTCCAGTTCCGCGCGCAATGGCAGCCAGTATTTCCGGTCTGCTTCTCGTTCCGCGGATTCCTCGGTTTGGAGCGCCAGCTCCAATTCCGGCATCATTCCTCGTTCGGCAAAGTTGAGCAAGAGGCGTTTTTTTGCAAGGCGGCGGCAGGCAGGCGTGTGAATTCGGGCGAGTTCGACGAGCAGCTCGGGCGTTCGCATTTCGCGCATCCAGAAGCGGATTTGCGCCGGGGTGGGCGACGTGCGGTTGGTGAAATAGTGGGCCTCGGCGAGTCGCCGGATCATGGGCCAGTCCTTGTCGCGCTGGGTTTTTTTGGCGAGAATGAGATCGGGCAGGGAGAGGAGGTGGCACGGGGTGCCATCCGGCAGTTCGATGGTGGTGCGTCGGCTCCAGAGCTTCGGGAAAGCATCAACGCCCCGCATTTTGGCCATGAGATCCACCCTCATGCCCGCCGCGTCGGGATGCTGGCAGCGGAAGTGGACGGCGAGACCTGATCGGAGGTGACGAATGTGAAATGGTGGAACGGCGATGGGGTCGGCCCGGAGCACTTTCAACGCCCGCCGCAGGCGCACGATGTTGTCTGCGTCGGCGAGGATGGCGAGGTCCGTGTCGCGGCTAAACTCCGCTGCGCCGTAGAACACGCACGCCTGGCCGCCCATGAGGAGCGTTCGGACGCGGTGCTCGTGCATCGAAGAAAGGACTTTGAGTATCGGGTTCGGGATCAAGGGTGCCTCCAAGTGAGAGATAGGTCTGCCAGAGTTTCGTGCTTTCCTGCCAGCGTTGAATGGGGGTGAGGTGATACCATTCCGCCCATTCGTGGCCGACGAGGTGTTTTGCGCTTTTCACAGAATGGACAGATAGCAGAATTACGCCTTCGTGTAAACCTCCGCTCCCTTTTCAACATTCCGGGTCGAGGCCGAGGTGTTCTTTCGGCGTGACGTAGCAGAGCATCGCGCAGCCGAACCATCCGATCATGGCGGCCCCGATGCCGCTGGTGATGTCTCCGCAAAGGGACAAAGCTCACGCAAGAGCAGCTTGCGGAGGCGGTCCACCCCATTCCTCCTCGTCGAGCTGTTGGATTATGATGTTTTTCTTCATTGTGCATCCTTTGGTCTTTCGAGAAAACGGCAAAGTTTTCCGCAGGTAGTATCGAATGAGCGCTGCTCGCTTTCGGAGGACAGGTGACGACACAAAGGCCCCTCGTCTGGCCAAATTGAATGCTTCAGTTTTTCTGCCGGAGTCATTTCGTCATACTCTTCATACATGCTTGCGTTTCTGATGATCTCGCCGCCCAAAAGCCACAAATTACCCATGTGCTTCCGTGCCGTGCGGTCAGAAACCTCTCCATCAAGAAGCCTCAAAATGAGCCCGTTTCGTGAACCGCGCATGTTCTACCATTTCATTATTTGATAAAGTAGCCGGATACTCGCCATGCTCCTTTATCATCCTTCATCGGAGTAATCGTCTCAAGTGCATCAGCCTTGCTTGCGAATGACGTTTTGAACTGAATAACGACATACTCTCCGTCTGGTGCGCCTGGAAGGGACGTTGCAAACTTTGTGGATGTGAGTTCTCGGGACTTGAGCTCTCCAAATGGGCCGCGAGCTAAAGAAATCATCTTTACCCAATCATCCTCAGTGATCCTGTCTTTAAAGAATGGAGCGGCCTCAACCCAGCTTTCCTTGTATTGTTTTGCGTCAACGAGCCCAAGCCATGCTTTTGCTGCGGCAACACCCAGGTCAGTCTGCTCGTCTGCAAAAGCAAGGGCAATCGATCCGGCAAGAATGGCTGGAAGGAGAAGCGACCTGATGGTGGAAAAAGGGTTCATAGTATTGTTAATGTGTTATGTTGGCCCGGCAGCTTGGTTGTTTTCATCCGCGTAGTAGTAGTTCATGTTCATGTGAAATTATTATCCGATAAAGCATCGTATGAGCGGCGTATTTCTGGCTGGGGGGTTATTCTATTCTTTTCAATTCAACAGTGGGATTATAGAAATTATTCTTATCTAATTCGCAATGATATTTATATCTAAAAGTTCTTCTGGCAATATTAAAATGTTCGGCTATTTCTTTTTTCAATTTGACCTCATACTCTCCATCCTCGATGATGGAAGCGCCCATTTCTTCTCTGGCTATATTTAGATATTTAGAACTCCATACCTCTTTAGAAAAAACAAGAAAGCTATTGTCAGCTTCACCTAAGCTTGAGTCTTTAAGCTTATGGAATTCAGATCGTAACCTATCTCTAATCATTGATGTGTATTTGTCACTCATGTTGCCTTTCTCCTGTGCCTGAGCGGTGGAATGTTGGATTTGAGTTCATCGAAATACCCTGCGGGCCAGAGATTGACTGGACGAGATTGTCGCATATTTTTGACATTTTATGTTCTCACTGTGTTCCTGCTAACGAGAAATACAACGAAACCAATTACAATAAATGCAATTTCGGATATTGACCTAAATGCCCGTTGCATTTATTCTAGTTTACGAATATACTTGGCTATCATAACTGGTGAACCTTCAATGTAGTCCAGCTTTTCAGGGAGAACCTCAATAGCAAACTTGGTGCCTGGTGTGATATACTGTGCATTTGGCACGCCCCATACGAAGCACTCCGCTTCCTCGACAGATTCGATTCGCTTGGCAAAAAGAGGGGCTTCGGGCACGCGACCTTTTTCGAGAAACACGATGGCACTGGTGGTATGAGCATCGGGAAAAACGTTCAGCCTAAATCCGGCACTTGCCCGCGAATCACGCCAATCAACGCGAATAAAATCAGGAAGTTGGAAACAAGCAGGCAATCACCCCCGGGGTGAATTGAGCATCTTTCGGAAGGTGCTGACATTCGCGTTATTTCGCGTGATTCGCTGGCCTCTTCTGCTCTTTTTAGGATAAAGGGAGGCAGCCCGCCCTCGGGCTGCTCAGCAAGGCGGCCGGGGGCGACCGCCCTCCATTCCTTGTGCTTACGCGCGGATCAGGGTGCCAGCGACCGACTTGAGGTAATCCGCCAGAATCAGCATTGTTCCATGCGGGGCTGATTTCTGGTTGTCGCGAAGGTTCATCGCTGAAAGTGCGCCAGCAGTTTAACTACGGGTCAACATCTTACGCCTTAGCGTAAAGTTCGCTTCCCTTTTCCACGAACTCCGCAGACTTTTCATTCATCCCCTTTTTCAGGGCTTCTTCTTCCGCGATCCCCTGCTCGGCGGCATATTTGCGGACGTCCTCGGTGATTTTCATCGAGCAGAAGTGCGGGCCGCACATCGAGCAGAAGTGGGCGGTCTTCGCGCCTTCCTGCGGGAGGGTTTCATCGTGGAATTCGCGGGCGGTTTCCGGGTCGAGGCCGAGTGCGAACTGGTCCTCCCAGCGGAATTCGAAGCGGGCCTTGCTGAGGGCGTTGTCGCGGTATTGGGTGCCGGGATGGCCCTTGGCGAGGTCGGCGGCGTGGGCGGCGATCTTGTAGGCGATGACGCCGTCCTTGACGTCTTTTTTATTCGGGAGGCCGAGGTGTTCCTTCGGCGTGACGTAGCAGAGCATCGCGCAGCCGAACCATCCGATCATGGCGGCGCCGATGCCGCTGGTGATGTGGTCGTATCCGGGCGCGATGTCGGTGGTAAGCGGCCCGAGCGTGTAGAACGGCGCCTCGTGGCACCACTCGAGCTGCTTCGCCATGTTTTCCTCGATCATGTGCAGCGGCACGTGTCCGGGGCCCTCGTTCATGACCTGGACCCCCTTGGCCCAGGCGCGCTCGGTGAGTTCGCCCTGGGCCTTGAGCTCGGCGAACTGCGCTTCGTCGTTGGCATCCGCGATCGATCCGGGGCGAAGCCCGTCGCCAATCGAGAACGCCACATCGTAGGCGGCCATGATGTCGCAGATGTCGTCCCAGTGGGTGTGAAGAAAGTTTTCCTTGTGGTGGGCGAGGCACCATTTCGCCATGATGCTGCCGCCGCGCGAGACGATGCCGGTCATGCGCGAGGCGGTGAGCGGGATGAACCGCAGGAGGACGCCCGCGTGGATCGTGAAATAATCCACGCCCTGCCCGGCCTGCTCGATCAACGTGTCGCGGAAAATTTCCCAGGTGAGATCCTCGGCGCGGCCGCCCACCTTTTCCAAGGCCTGGTAGATCGGAACCGTGCCAATCGGGACCGGCGAGTTGCGCAGGATCCACTCGCGGGTCAGGTGGATGTTTTTTCCGGTCGAGAGATCCATGACGGTGTCCGCACCCCACTTCGTCGCCCACCGCATTTTTTCGACCTCCTCCTCGATGCTTGAGGCGACCGCGCTGTTGCCGATGTTCGCGTTGATTTTCACGAGGAAGTTGCGGCCGATGATCATCGGCTCGAGCTCGGGATGGTTGATATTCGCCGGGATAATCGCGCGTCCGGCGGCGACTTCGTCGCGCACGAACTCCGGGGTGATGACCTCCGGGATCCGCTGGGGAAAGCGGCGGATGACGGAGGGGATGAAGCCGTTGCGCTCGAGCGGCGCGTGTTGTAGCGGCGCTCTATGAGCGTCGGTCGAGGAAGAAGTGCGACGGTCATAGACCGCCGCTACATGCTGCTTGTGGAGGTCGTTGAGGTTCATGTTTTCGCGGATCGCGATGAACTCCATTTCGGGCGTGATGATTCCCTGCCTGGCATACCAGAGCTGGGTGACCGGGTGGTTTGCGGAAGCCCGGAGAGGCTTGCGCAATGCGAAATGCGAAATGGGGAATGCGGAAGGGTGAGGGGAAGGCTCAGCGCCAAGGTCGCCGGTGGCGCGGATCGCTCGCTCGTCGTGTTCCGCGACATCGCCGCGCTCGCGGATCCACTCCGCGCGGAGAGCGGGCAACCCCTCCTCGACCGAACCCTGGAAATCCGGGTCGCCCCACGGGCCCGAGCAATCGTAAACGCGCACCGGCGGGTTTTCTATCAGGCGGCCGCTGAAATCCTTTGTCGGCGAGAGCGCGATTTCGCGCATGGGAACCCGGACGCGTGGATCGGCCGGCCCCGGCACGTAAATGCGGGAGGATTTTCCGGGGGTGTCGGCATCGGCAGATCCGGTCTTCATTGTTCAGGTGAAGAGATCCTTGAGCCGCTCGTAGAATCCTTTGTGGATCGGGCTGTTGTCCGCCCCGCAGAGCTCCGCGAATTTTTCGAGGGCGGCGCGCTGGTCGTGATCGAGCCGGGTCGGGACTTCGACCTGGACGCGGGTGAGGATGTCTCCGCGCGAGACGCTCTGGAGCGCGGGCATGCCCTGGCTCCGGATGCGGAAGACCGCGCCGCCCTGGGTGCCGGCCGGGATTTTCAGATTCACCGCGCCATCGAGAGTCGGCACCCGGATTTCTCCGCCGAGGGCGGCGGTCGTGAACGGGAGCGGCAGCTCGCAGTGGAGATCCATGCCGTCGCGCACGAAGACGGCGTGTTCCTTGACGTGGATGACCACGTAGAGATCGCCCGCCGGACCTCCGCGCAGGCCTGCCTCGCCCCCGCCGGTGCTCCGCAGGCGCGAGTCGCTGTCAATCCCCGGCGGGATCTTGATTTTTACGCGGGAGGTCTTTTCCATGCGTCCATCGCCCCGGCAGGAACGGCAGGGTTTTTCGATGATCTGTCCGCTTCCGTTGCACTGCGGGCACGTCTGGGCGACCTGGAAAAATCCTCGCGAGGCGACGACCTGTCCGCGCCCGCGGCAGGTCGGGCAGGTGACGGCCTTCGAGCCTTTTTGCGCGCCGGATCCGGCGCAGGTTTCGCAGGCGTCGAGCTTTCGGATTTCGATTTCCTTCTCGGCGCCGAACGCAGCCTCCTCGAGGGTGATCTGCATATCGTAGCGCAGGTCGGATCCGCGCGGGCGCCCGGTCTCCCCGCCGCCTCCGCCGAAGAAGTGGTCGAAAATCCCGCCCGATCCCCCGCCGGCTCCGAAGACCTCGCGGAACAGGTCGAACGGATCATGGAAGCCGCCCGCGGCGCCCATGCCGCCGTGCTGGAAGGCCGCGTGGCCATAGCGGTCGTAAGCGGCCCGCTTCTGCGGATCCATGAGCACGTCATACGCCTCGCCGAGTTCTTTGAAGCGGCCTTCCGCCTCGTGGTCGCCCGGGTTTTTATCCGGATGGAATTTGACGGCGAGCTTGCGGTAGGAGCGCTTGAGCACGTCCTCGGCCGCCGAACGATCCACCTCGAGGATCTCGTAATAATCGCGTTTTTGCCGGCTCATGCGGCGGCACCCTTGGATACGGTGACGCTCGATGCGCGCAGCAGGCGGTCTTTCATTTTGTAGCCCTTGCGGAGCTGGCGGACCACATGGCCCTCCGGCACATCGGTGCTGTGCTCCTGGGCTACCCCTTCGTGGTGGGCGGGATCGAAGACGGCGCCCTCTGCCGGGATGTGTTCGACCCCGTGGCTCTTGAGAAAATCCTGGAGCTGCTTCTGAACCAGCGCCATCCCCTCGGTGATGGACGCGGCATCGGGAGCGGTGCGGGCGGCGTCGAGGCCGAGCTCGAAACTGTCGAGGATCGGGAGGAGTTTTCCGAGGAGCGTGGTGTTCGCATACCGGATGGCTTCCTCCTTTTCCCTTGTCGCGCGCTTGCGGTAATTGTCGAGGTCGGCCTGGGCGCGCATCGCAAGGTCTTTGAAACGCGCCGCCTCGGCGGAGAAATCCGGCGCGGCCTCTTCGACGGCCGGAGCGGGTGTGGGCGACGCGGACGTCGCCTCCGGGCTTTTTTCCGGCGCGGTTTTTTTCAGTTCGGATTTGTTCATGTTTTTTCGATGGCGAGCAGCGTGATGTCGTCGTGCTGGGGGAAGTTGCCGACGAAGGTTTTGACGTCCTCGGCGACGTATTTCACCACGCTGGCCGCGCCGTGTGGCGCGCTGGCCTGGAGGCTTTGAACCAGTCTGGGGAGCCCGTATTCCTCCCCGTCCGGGTTGAGCGCCTCGGTGGCGCCGTCGGTGTAGAGCAGGATGCAGTCCCCCTTTTCCAGCTTGAAGCTGTAATCGGCGCAGACTCTATTGAAGACTTCCCCGCTGTCAATCCCCAGAGCCATGCCCTTGGGGTTGAGCTTTTCCACTTCCCCGGTCGCAGCGCGATAGAGAAGCGGGGCATCGTGGCCGGCGCGGGCGAGCGTGACTTGCCCCCCGTCGGCGTCGAGGATCAGGTAGGCCATGCTGATGAACATGTCCTCCTTGATATCCGGGTAGAGTTGGCGGTTGACCAGCCGGAGCACCTCCGAGGCGGAGGTTTTGTTGACCGCCTCGCTGCGGATGACGCTCCGGCACATCGCCATGATGAGCGAAGCGGGAATCCCTTTTCCCGACACATCGGCAATCGCCACCCCGAGGCGGGAGGGATCCATCCGGATGTAATCGAAATAGTCGCCGCTGACCTGGCGCGCCGGGATGTTCAGCCCGCTGAGCTCGTAGCCTTGCACCGACGGCGGGCGCGACGGCAGGAGGATGCTCTGAATCTCCCTGGCGATTTCCAGATCGTGGTCGAGACGCTTTTTTTCGCCCGCCTCAAAATAGACCACCTCGTTATAAAGGGCGAACGCCCCCTGTTCGGTGATCGCCTTGAAAACCTTGAGATCCGCTGGACCGAACGGCGTGCTTGCGGGCCCGTTGGCGAGGCCGAGGACGCCGAGGATTTTGCGCCGGTAGATCAGCGGGCCGACCAGGGCGGACTGCGTGCCGCAGATCGAGGTGGCCGTGCCGTCCAAGACCGAGGCCATACCGCTTTTCCAGCATTGTCCGATGATGCCGTCGCCGCGCCGCACCGGGTGGAGGCGCAAAAAACTCTCGAGGGCGATGGGAGCGGAGGCCGACTGGTCGAGCACGTGGCGCGGCACCTCCACCATCGGCGGGCAGCCTTTGGAAATGAAGGCCGGGGCAAGAAGCTCTTCGTTTTTTCCCGCCAGATAGAGGGCTCCCCCGTGGGCGTCCAGGATCCGAACCGCGCTCTCGACGATCAACCGGTGGAGCTCCGAGCTCCGCACCCCCTCGGAAAACGCCTCGCCGAGCCCGTGCAGAAAATCAAAAACCCGATCCTCCTCGACCTCGATCTCCGCCCGCTGGCGCTCCAACTCGCTGACCTTCTTCGTGAAGGCGTTCAGAACGACCAGCAAAGCCACGACGAACGTTCCAGAGAACAGGGCGAGATAGATATAGGTCCACATGAGTCCGCGAAGGAAGCAAGAATATCGGGAACTGCCTCCCCCGGATCAAGAACGATTAGTCGTCCGCCCGGTTTTCCTGTGCCAGCTCCTGCCGCAGGTATTCGACGACGTCCTTGAATTTCACCGCATTCTGCTCGGCGGCCGCGATCAGCGCCTCGTGGGCGGAGAGAACCGTGCCCTTGGCGTCCGCCTGATCGCCCGGGCCGGCATCGCGGAGGTTCGAGGGGGCTGCGGGAGCGGGTCCGGCCTCGACAGAAAAAAGATGGTCGAGCCCGAGGCTTTCCAGCAGCGAGGAGTTCCGGACGTTGACGTTGACGGCCCGGAGCCCGCCCTGCCCGATCTCGCGCAGGCGGAGCGCCACGCCGGCCAGCGTCCCCATGAACGTCGAATCCATCAGCTCGCACCCTTCGAGATCCACGACGAAATCCCGGTGGCCGCGCCGGATCATCTGCTTCACGAACTCTTTGACCCCGGGACTGTTCAGAAATGTGCCGCGCCCATCGACCTTCACCCACACGGTGCGGCCGATGTTTCCAACAAGAATCGAAGAGGGAGTGCTCACAGTTTGGCCGAGTATCACTAGCCCCGAGGGGGCGGTGATGTCAAATGCGGGCTACTTCCACAGATACGACTGGCGCAGCCCGACGATGCGGCCGTCCACGATCAAAAGCGCGCGCCAGGCTGTCACGCGCCCGTTTTCCAGATAATCATCCCCCGAGACCGCGAACGAGGTTTTCCGCGATCCGCGCGCCCCGGGGCAATACCGTTCCTGCGCCATCACATGGTTTGCCAAGCCGACCTGACGGTATTCCAAGCGCACGGTGACGTCCGCCGGGTTCTTCGAGCACCAGAAAAAATTGTAGTAATTCCCGTTGCGTGCGGTGATTTCCATCCAGTCGATCGCTCCCCAGGTCGCGCGCCTCCGCTCGAAATCCGCCGCCTCGCTCGTCGTGGGGGGCTGGACTCGCGTGTTGTCCACGGTCGCCTGCTGGATCTTGCGGAACTGGAAGGAATCGTCGAGGGCAAGCGGCAGGACGTTCGCTTTCTCCAGTTTGTTGGCGGGGCCTTCAGGGGCGGCGCAGCCGCCGATCGCGAGCGCCACGCACAGGAGGACTGGGATTCGAATCATGCTGTGGATACAAGCGCGTTTCCGGGGCGGTGTCAATCGAAGGCCGCAACAGGTGCGAGCAAATGGACGGGGGCACCCCGCTGCCGGAGCACCCCCGTTTTGAGATGGCTGTAAGCCGGATTCTGTCCGGCCCGCGGCTTGCGCCGGGGCCTGTACGGCCATTTGTCTTGCCCCGCGCCTTGCGGGCGGGGCAGTCCTTGCGGACTGCGACTATTACCCGGAGGTTCCCCGGCGGCTTGCGCCGCGGGTTCGGGCAGGCAACCCGGTTCCTCCTGTTCTGTCTTGCACCGCATGGGGTTTTTCGTGCCCCCGGGCTTGCGTCCGGGGCGGTGGGCTCTTACCCCGCCTTTTCACCCTTGCCGCCCGGCTTGCGCCGCGCGGCGGTCTGTTTTCTGTGACACTTTCCGTTGGCCCGGGCTTTCGCCCAGACCCCCCGCGCGTTCTACGCGGCATGCTGCCTTCTGGTGTCCGGACTTTCCTCTCCCCTCACGCCTTTCAGCCTGCGGAGAACGGCCGTCCGCCATCAGTAAGGACTCTACACCCGCCGCGGCGGAACTCAAGCTTCGTGTGCCTGATACCATCTCTTGAAAATAAACGGATATGCGAAACGACTGACTCCGTAGGGCCGACGGGGCCGACGTCTCGTCGGCCTTCGCCTGGCCTGCTGCACCGGAGGCCAACGGGACGTTGGCCCTACGCGGATTCCCGCGATCAAGAGTTCAGTGATTTCTGAGAGATGGCCTGCCCCGTGCCACGCTACCTGGTCGGCCTCGCCTTTTTTTCAAAAACGCCTGCCTGCCCCGCGATCCGCCGCCGGATGCTGCCGCACACGTGGTCGCACATGGCGAAGATCGTCTTGTCGGCGATGTGGTAAATCACGTTCAGCCCCTGTTTCCTGCGGCCCAGAATCCCCGCTTCCGTCAGCGCCTGAAGCTGCCGCGAGACGTTCGCCTGCGCCAGACCCGTGTGCCTCACCAGCTCGGTCACGTTTTTTTCCCCGCCCTCGAGCGCCAGGATCAGCCGCAGCCGGCTCGCCTCGCTCAAAACACGGAACCGCGCCGCAATCATCTCCAGCGCCTCCGGCCCCATCCCCGCACGATTTGTTTGGTTCGACATCACTTTCTCTTTATAAGATTGACTATATGAGCGAACAGTCATAATGTCAATCCTGTGATTTTTAAAAACATCCTGAAGAGAAAACTGGCGATGGGTTTGGCGGGGGTTCTGGCGGCGGGTTTGGCGGTATCGTGCAAGCCGCACGGCGGAGAGGATCGAGAGCGGGCGTCCGGCCCTCCGGTCGGTGTGGGGGTGCTGACGGTGGCGTCATCCCCGCGCGAGGTGGTCGAGGAGGTGGTGGGGAGCGTGCGGACGAAGACGCGCGCTGTGGTGGAGGCGAATGTCAGCGGGCGGATTGCGAAGATGCCGGTGGTGCTGGGGCAGAAAGTGAACGCGGGCGACCTGCTGGCGGAGATCGACGCGCAGGAGATCCAGGCGCGGTACGAGCAGGCGCGCGTGCAGCGGGAGCAGGCGGCGCGCGATCTCGAACGGGCATCGGTGCTCATCAAAAAGCAGGTCTCCAGCCGCCAGGAGTATGACGCCGCAGAGTCAAAATTCCGGGTCGCCGAGGCGGCGGTGCGCGAGGCGCAAACGATGCTCGGCTACGTGCGGATCACCGCTCCGTTCGACGGGATCATCGCGCGGAAGCTCACCGACGTGGGAGATCTCGCCGCTCCCGGCAAGCCGCTCCTGGAGATCGAGGATCGCGGGACGCTCCGCTTCGAGGCGGATGTTCCCGAGGCGCTGATCGGAGGGATCGCGGCCGGCCAGAAAATTTCCGTTTCGATTCCCGCGATTCAGAAAATTCTTTTGGGCGATGTGGTGGAAGTTTCGCCGGCGGCGGATGCCTCGAGCCGGACATTTTTGATTAAGCTCAACCTGCCGCAGGATGGCGGGTTGCGCGCCGGGCAGTTCGGGCGGGCGGCGGTTCCGGTCGGTCGGGCCGATTCGATCCGCGTCCCGGCAACGGCCGTCGTCCAGCGCGGGCAGATGGAGCTGGTCTTTGTGGCGCGGGGCGGGGAGGCCGGGCTGCGGCTGGTGAAAACCGGGAAGCGGATCGGGGAGGAAGTCGAGATTTTGTCGGGGCTGGCACCGGGCGAGCAGATCATCGCCACGAAGGTGTCCTCGCTGGTGGACGGGCAGCGCGTGGAGGCCGGGAAATGACGGAGTCCTACGGGTTGGCCGGGCGGATCGCGAAGGCGTTCATTGATTCGAAGCTGACGCCGCTTCTGGTCATCACGTCGGTTCTGCTCGGGCTGTTCGCGGTGATCATGCTTCCGCGCGAGGAGGAGCCGCAGATCAAGGTGCCGATGATTGACGTGCTGGTTCCGATGCCGGGGGCCAGCGCGAAGGAGATCGAGGAGCGCGCGACGCGTCCGATGGAGCAGCTTCTCTGGGAAATCCCTGGCGTGGAGTATATCTATTCGACCTCGCGGCCGGGCGAGAGCCTGCTCATCGTCCGGTTTTTTGTCGGGTCCGACATTGACCGGAGCCTCGTGCTGCTGAGCGAGAAGCTGCGCTCGAATTTCGACCGGATCCCGCACGGGGTCGGGACGCCGCTGATCAAGCCGCGCTCGATTGACGACGTGCCGATCCTCGCGCTGACGCTGCACAGCAGGCACTACGACCACCTGACGCTCCGGCGGTTGGCGGCCGAGTTGTCCGATGCGGTGAAACAGGTGCCGCTCGTGGCGGAGACCCGCCTCATCGGCGGCGCGAAGCGGCAGCTCCGCGTCCTGCTGGATCCCTCCCGCCTCGCCGCGCGGAACCTCAGCCCGGCCGGCATCGTGCCGATGCTCCAGCAGGCGAACCGGCAGTTCGCATCGGGCGGGCTCACCAGCAACGACAAGGAAATCGCTGTCGAGACCGGCGCGTTCCTGCAGTCGGCCGATGATGTCGGTCAGGTCGTCGTCGGCGTGAGCGCGGGGAAGCCGGTCTATCTGCGCGAGGTGGCCGACATCGCGGACGGCGCACAGGAGCCCGAGCAGTATGTCTTCCACGGCGCGGCTGGGGCCGAGGATCCGGCCGTCACGATCAGCCTGGCGAAGCGCCCGGGCGCGAACGCGACCGCGGTGGCCGATGCCGTCCTTCGCAAGGTGGACGGGCTCAAGGGGACGCTGATCCCCTCGGATGTCGAGGTGTCGATCACGCGGAACTACGGCGAGACCGCCGCCGAGAAATCGAACGAGCTCCTCGTCCACATGGCGATCGCGGTGATCGGCGTTTCGCTTCTCATCCTCTTCGCGCTCGGGTGGCGCGAGTCGGTGATCGTGGCGATCGCGATCCCGTCCACCCTCGCGCTCACGCTCCTCGTTTTTTATCTCCTCGGCTTCACGCTGAACCGGATCACCCTGTTCGCGCTGATCTTCAGCATCGGGATCCTCGTGGACGACGCGATCGTCGTGGTCGAAAACATCGTCCGGCATTTTCACCTGCCGGACAACCGTGGAAAAAACTGGTCGGTGATTTCTGTGGAGGCGGTGAACGAGGTCGGCAACCCGACGATCCTCGCGACGTTCGCGGTGATTTTCGCGGTGTTGCCGATGGCGTTTGTCGGCGGGCTGATGGGCCCGTATATGCGGCCGATTCCGATCGGCGCGGGCGCGGCGATGCTCTTCTCGCTGGCGATCGCGTTCGTCGTCACCCCCTGGGCGTCGGTGCGCGTGCTCCGGTGGAAGAACGGCGAAAAGCGACTCCTCTCGCACGCGCCGTCCGACGGGAAGGCGCATTCGCATTTCGAGCACGAGGAGGATTTTTTCACGAGGTTCTACCGCCGTGTCATGGGCCCGCTGATCCACAGCCCGGCCGCGCGCACAAAATTTTTGATCGGGATCTGCGGGCTTCTTTTGCTTGCGATGGCGGGGGTCGGGATCGGGTGGGTGAAGGTGAAGATGCTGCCGTTCGACAACAAGAGCGAGTTCCAGGTGATTCTCAACATGCCGGAGGGCTCGTCGCTCGAGCGCACGGCTTCGGTCGCCCGCGAGATGGCGAGGGCGATCCGCAACGAGCCCGAGGTCACCGACTACCAGATCTACACCGGCACCTCCTCGCCGTTCAATTTCAACGGGCTCGTCCGGCATTACTTCATGCGGCGCGGGGCGAACGTGGCGGACATCCAGGTCAACCTCCTGCCGAAGCATGCGCGCAAGGCCCAGAGCCACGAGATCGCGAAGCGCGTCCGTCCGGCGCTCACCGTGATCGCCGACCGATACGGCGCGCGCGTCGCCGTGGCCGAGGTGCCGCCGGGGCCGCCGGTTCTCCAGACGCTGGTCGCCGAGATCTACGGGCCGGATGAATCCGCGCGTCACGCCCTCGCCCGCAATGTCATCGGGATTTTCCAGAGCACTCCAGGAGTCGTGGACACCGACTGGTATATCGAGGCCGACCAGCCGAAGGCGCGGTTCGTCGTTGATAAAGAAAAGGCGGCGCTCCACGGGATCACGGCCGAGACAATTTCCCAGACCCTCCGGCTCGCGGTCGGCGGCCAGGCGGTGGATCTCCTCCACCTCCCGAAGGAAAAAGAGGACGTCAACATCGTGCTCGAACTCCCTCGCTCGCTGCGCACGACCCCGGAGGAACTCCTCGGGCTCCGCGTCCGCTCGGGCGATGCCAACGCGCTTCCCGAACCCGGCACCTCGGCCTCCGGAGCCCCGCTGATCCCGCTTCGCGAGCTCGTCACCATTGATCACACGATCACCGACAAGAGCATCTACCACAAAAACCTCATGCCCGTGACCTACGTCATCGGCGATGTGGCCGGCGCCGTCGAGAGCCCGGTCTATGCGATCCTCGCGATGAACAACGCGCTCGCCAAACTCGATACAAAAGAATTCGGCGGCGATGGCACAAAACTAAAAATCTACAATGCGTCGCTTCCGTTCAGCGACGCGCAGCCCTCGATGAAGTGGGACGGCGAGTGGCACATCACGATCGAGGTCTTCCGCGACCTCGGGCTCGCGTTCGCCGCAGTCCTTGTCCTCATCTACGCTCTCATGGTCGGATGGTTCCGCTCGTTCCTCACGCCGGTCATCGTCATGGCGGCGATCCCGTTCTCGCTCGTCGGAATCCTTCCCGCCCACGGGCTCCTGGGCGCGTTCTTTACCGCCACGTCCATGATCGGGTTCATGGCCGGCGCGGGGATCGTCGTGCGCAACTCGATCATCCTGGTGGATTTCATCGAGCAGCGCCTGCGCGAAGGCATGCCGCTCGCCGAGGCCGTGATCGATGCCGGCGCCGTCCGGTTCCGCCCGATGCTCCTCACCGCGATGGCCGTCGTCGTCGGTGGCTCGGTCATCCTCTTCGACCCGATCTTCCAGGGTCTCGCCATCTCGCTCATGGCCGGCGAAATCGCCTCCCTCCTCATCAGCCGCATGGCCGTCCCCGTCCTCTACTACATGGCCAACACACGCCAAGCCGCCTGAAAAGGGAGTTGGCACTGTTCAGACCTCACTAAACGACCTCGTTTTCGATGGAGAGGCAAACTTCTGGCCTCCGAGTTCCGGGTTCAATCCGCCATGAGATCCACACAGGCGACGATGGAGCCGCCGCGGATGAAGAGTTTGTTGCCGACGGCGGCGGGATGCGAATAGATCTCCACGTCGTCCTCAAACACACGCAAGCGCGAGATGATTTCGCAGTGATCAGCCCCGGCAGCGAGCAAGAGGAGTTCGCCGCTGAGAGTAATCACGAGCACCCGATCCCCATCGGCGATGAAGCTCGCGTGGTCGCCGAAGTTGTCGTCCTTCCATTGCCAAACGCGCTTGAGGTGCTGCCGGGCATCAAGGCAATGCAGCCCAAGGTGCGCGCCAAACACCCGTCCCCCCGTCACAACCGGCGTTGCCGTATCAGGTGACAAGACAGCGTCTTCGCCCAGCGGCTGCGGGATGATTTTGCCCGAATCATCAAAACCATAGAGCCGCGTCCCGTTGTTCTCGGTGGACACGATGAGCTTGCCGTCCATCGCCACCGGTGTGGTCACGTTGAAATCCCCCTCCGTTGGCGGGATGAGCTGCCAGAGACGCGCGCCCGTCTTCACCTCCCAGCCGCCGAGCGAATGTTGATCGTAACCGACGATCTGCCTTCGTCCGCCGAATTCACCGCAGATGAACGACGAATAAGCAGCCGGCAATCCCGGCGTTGTCCAGCGCGTGCGGCCCGTGCTGCTGTCCAACGCGGCCAGTGAGGCTTTCGCCGCGCCGGGATTCACGATCACCATGTCATCCACGATGAGCGGAGTGGAACACATCCCCCATGTCGGCAACCCGGCTTTGAACTCGCGTGGCAGGTTGCGCGCCCAAACCAGCTTGCCATCCGTCAGGCGCACGCAGCGCAAATGGCCGAACGCTCCGAGCAGATACACTTTACCATCATGGATCACCGGCGTGGCGCGCGGGAACTGGCCGTAGTCGAGTTTGCCCGGTGCGGGAAACTCGATGCGCCAGACCAGCTCGCCGTCCTTCGCATTCAAGCAACGATACACATCATGCTCCTCGCTGAAGTCGCGCTCGGCCAGAATCAGGCGGCCATCGCTGACGCTTAAACCAGCAAGGGAGCCAATCATGGCGGCCTTTTTCCAGATGAACTTCGTTGTGTCCGGCAATCGCGCCGGGAGTCGCGGCACATGGCCGTCGCGTTCCGGCCCGCGCCAGTCGGGCCAGTCCCGGGCCGGCGTTGCGTTCAAGATTTTCGGTTTCTCCGTCGGCATCGGGATGAACCCATCCCTGCTCTCCATCGCCTGGAGCATCTTTGCGTCCTTCCTGATGGCCAGCAGCGCATCAATGATATTCTGCTGTTCTGCCGCAGAAATATTCTCGGAAACAAACGCGGTGACGAACGGCACCGGCTCGGTCTCGCCGATGACTTTGAGATCACCCTTCTTGATGCTGCCGCACCCTTCGAGCAACGGCAGCGCGTAGCTGGAAATCACCGCGACCGGTGGCGGCGATTGTTTGCTATCCAAAATGTCCAGCGCGCCGTCGCTGCACGCGGGACGCGTCTCAGGCGTGGCCGGGGGAGTGATGCCCGCAGTGCCCATCGCGTCAATGGCGGCGGAATATTTTTCATCCGCGTCGGCTGGGCCGAAAAACACGCGCCGCCCGTTGATGTCCTTCAACTCCTTTGCCGTATCATCAGAACGCGCGACAAAGAGGCCGGTGATCGTCGTCCCTCCGTCCTTGCCAGTCAGTTCGCAAACGGGATGACACTTCAACCCGGCAGGTTCGGCATCGTGCAGCACAACGGACTGCTTGCCGATAACGATGACCTCCTGCCCCGGACTGAACTTTGACATGGAGTCAGAGAGGCTGTCCGAGAATTCGATGATGACATGATGCCGCAAGGCCTTCTCCAATCGCGCGGCGAGCTTGCCGTAATCGCGCCCAGCATAGCCCTTCACGCACGCGCACGCCAATTCCTTCGCGAGCGGATCCATAACGATAAGCGCGATCGGCTCCTTCTTGGGCGGCTCGGAAAACGGAGCGCGGCCGAAGGCGCAAGTCGTCCCAAAGATGAACGCAAGCATTCCGATGCGCGCGCTCAACCCCCACGCCTTGGCTTGACGATCCATGGGAATCCTTCGGTGCAATCGGCCTCTCATGAACACCGGGCTTCAGTCCGATGTTGAATGAGATGAAAAGCGGCTCGCCTGATCCGAGGGGGGCATTTCAACTCTTCGCCCCGAAGATGCGGATGGCGTCCCGCGCGGTGTCGAGCATGTAATACCGGCTGCCATCCGCGCTGATTTCCACCGTGACGCGAACACAATCCCCCTTCCCCTTCACCACGGCGACGACGCCGAGAAATTTTCCATCCGCCGTGAACCGCTTGATGCACGTGGGCGGGCCGGACTCGGCCGCAAGAATGTCGCCATTCGGCAGGATACGCACGTTCTTGGGCTCGCAGCACCCGCCAAAGTCGTCCGGCTTCACCTTGCCCGACTTGCCGAACTTGGCGAGTTGTTTGCCATCGCGATCGCAACATTCGACCTGATGCCGCGCGTTGTGCGGAATCCAGAGCTTGCCGTCGTGCGCCTGGATATCCATCTGCCCGCAGCAGCCACGCAACTTCTCCACCACCAGCTTGGGATTCGCAAGGCTGTGGTCCAAGCGATACACTTGGTATGAAAAATCACCGGGCGAGGGACAAGCCAGGAAGACATCCTCGTCCGTGACCGCGAGGCCAGTGACGTCAGCGCGACGCATTTCCAGCGAGGCTTTCATCTTCGGCAATTCGTCCTTCGCGGTGCGCCCCGATTGTTTGAGCATCTCCTCGATATCCTTGCCGATGACCACTGGCACCTTGGCGACCGGCGAATCCGCGGATGCCAGCACCTTGCCCTCTTGGTCCAGCTTCAACAGGCGTCCATCCCCGGCGACGAAGATCGTTCCATCCTTGGCCACACAAACAGCGCAGGGTTTGATGTCCAACGGCAGCGTCTTGAGCAACGCACCCGCGGGGGAATAAACCCGGATGCCAGAAACCGACTTTGCGTCGGTGGATTTGGCTGTCTCGCGCGCCGCGAAACAGGCGAGGATGTTGCCATCCGTGTTCAGACAGAAGTTTCGCAGCGCCCCCGGGTTCTTGGCGTCGCCCACTTGGATTGAGCCGACCTCGGCGCACGCGGGTTTCCACGCTGGATCTTTTTCGCGCGCTTCGGCGGCGGCCTTCTGCTGAGCCTCGTAGCTGCTCATCGTGGCCGCGGCTTCAGCAACTTCCCCGGTGGTGGCCGCCACGCTGTTCACTGCACCATTCAAATACGCTCCTGTCATCGCCGTGAGCGCAACGATCCATCGCCTGTTCGATTTCATGGTGCAACAATAACTGAAGCGTCAGGAATGTCGAGTCTTGCGGATTGAGAAGCCAACCGGCCAGGGCTGATATTGGACAGTTTTTCTTCTGTATTTTGAAAATGCCGACTGGGGCGTGTCGGTATCCAGGCGCTGAGGCCGGAACAGGCGCTCATTCCCCGATGATTTTCACAAGAACCCGCTTCCGGCGAAGGCCGTCAAATTCCCCGTAAAAAATCTGCTCCCACGGGCCGAAGTCGAGCTGCCCTTCGGATACCGCCACCACGACCTCGCGTCCCATGATCGAGCGTTTGAGATGGGCGTCCGCATTGTCCTCTCCTCCGTTGTGGGCGTATTGGGCATGGGGTTTCTCGGGGGCGAGCTTTTCCAGCCACTTCTCAAAATCCCGGTGCAGGCCGGACTCGTCGTCGTTGATGAAGACGCTCGCGGTAATGTGCATGGCGTTCACCAGGCACAGCCCCTCGCGGATTCCGCTCTTCCGCAGGCAGCCCTCGATTTTCGGGGTGATGTTCAGAAACCCCCGGCGGGACGGGATTTGAAACCAAAGCTCTTCACGGTAGGATTTCACCGGAGTTTTTTCTCAAGGATTTCGCCGGCGATCGCGGGGTTGGCCTTGCCTTTCGAGAGCTTCATGAGCTGGCCCTTGAGAAAATTCAGGGCGGTGGTTTTTCCCGCTTTGTAATCGGCGGCCGGGCCGGGGTGGGCGGCGATGACCTCGTCGGCGAGCGCCTCGATCGCGCCGGTGTCGCTGACCTGTTTGAGACCCTTTTCCTCCACGATCGCGGCGGCGGCTTTTCCGGTGGAAAACATTTCGGAGAAAACTTCTTTCCCCTGCTTCGAGTTGATCGCGCCGTCGTCGATGAGGTTGACCAGCTCGTCGAGCGCCTCCGGCGGGACCGGGCAGCTCGAGATCCGGAGCGAGGCGGCGGAGAGCGCGCTCTGGAGGTCGTTCAGGATCCAGTTCGCCACGCTCTTCGGCTTCTTCGCGCCCCTGGCCGCCGACTCGAAATACGCCGCCAGGCCGAGGTCGTTCGCGAGAACCGCCGCATCGTAATCGCTCACGCCGAAATCCGCGACGAACCGCGCGCGCTTGTCCCACGGCAGCTCGGGATGGCGTTCGCGCGCAGCCGCGACCAGCGACTCCGTGCGCACCGGCAGAAGGTCGGGATCGGGGAAATACCGGTAGTCGTGCGCGCTCTCCTTGATCCGCATGAGCGTCGTCTCGCCGCGTGCGTCATCCCACCGGCGGGTCTCCTGGTCGAGCGTGCCGCCCGCCCGCAGGATCCCGATCTGGCGCGGGATTTCAAAGGCCAGCCCGCGGCGGACACCCGAGATCGAGTTCAGGTTTTTGAGCTCGATCTTCGTCCCGAATTTTTCCGTTCCGACCGGCCGCACCGAGACGTTCACGTCGCAGCGGAGCTGGCCTTTTTCCATGTCGGCATCGCTGATCCCGCCGTAGATCATGACCTGCTGGAGCACGGTCAGATACGCGAACGCCTCCTCCGGCGAAGAGATTTCCGGCTCGCCCACGATCTCAAGCAGCGGGGTGCCCGCGCGGTTGAAATCAATCCCGGTCGCGGTCTCCATATGGAAGCTCTTCGCCACGTCCTCCTCGAGGTGGATCCTCACCAGCCCGATCTTCTTGTCCTTCGTCGCGATCGTCTTCTGGGCATCCTTGGGATAAGCCAGATCGTGCAGCGGCACGGCCCCTCCGAGGCAGAACGGCACGTCATACTGGCTGATCTGGTAGTTCTTCGGCATGTCCGGATAAAAATAGTTTTTCCGGTCGAATTTGCAGACCGGGCCGATCTCGCAGCCGAGCATGAGTCCGGCGAGGGCGGTGAGGCGGAGCGCCTCCTCGTTCATCACCGGCAGCGCGCCCGGCAGGCCCATGCAGACCGGGCAGACGTTCGTGTTGGGATCCGCCCCGAACTCGACCGCGCACGAGCAAAACATCTTGCTGCGGGTCTTGAGCTGGACGTGGACTTCGAGGCCGATCGTGGCAAGGTATTCGGTCATGGCTTTTTTTTATGTGACGGGGAAGATTGTTCGGAGGGGAACGCGTAATCGAGCGCTTTTTGCAGGTTGAATTCCGAGAGCTGTTTTTGGAGGGCGGGATCCTGCACCGCATCGAAGAGCGCTTTGTTTTGCATCAGGGATAAAAAATCTTTTTGTTCGGCCGCGCGGGCGACCGAGCGGTCGTTGAGGAGGGCGGCCATCCGGGGGGTCTGCATGATTTCCTGGACGCCGGGATAATCCAAAAACCTCGCCATCGCCTCCTGGTCGGAGGTGAGCCTGCCGATCCGGGCGATCATCGCGTAGATTTCCGGCGGGAGGACGTCCGCCGACTCGAGGGCCTTGCCGGCCGGGCCGAGCTCGAGAGAATCTTTCAGAGTGAGCGCCGTCCGCGCGAGCGGGGAGGCCGATTTCTGGTGGTTGCCCATCGCGATTTGCGCCGCGACTCCGAAGGTTCGGATAATCGTGATCCCGCCCCAGAGAAGGACCAGACCGGTCAACAGGCCGAAGAACGCACCGCCGGCACCGTAAAGCACGCGCACCAGCCCGGGCGGCTGGTGCGCGGTGCGCTTGAAAAGAACAGCTCCCAGAAAGAGAGCCAGAGCAAGGACGACCAGCGTCACCAGCGAGCCCGCCAGCGCGCCGAAAAGAAATCCGCACCCCGGCATCACCTTCTCGACGACAAACGCGGTCGCCTGTCCGGCAAGGATCCCGAGGATCCCGGAAAAAACGAATGCGGAGAAGTGGATCACGCTGCGGATCACGCCGCGCCGCCATCCGCCCCAGGTTTCCCAGAGCAGGAGCAGGGCGGCGAAAAGGAAGATCATTCCCTGCCAGTACGGAGAGGCCAGGTTGAGGGAAGTCATCGCGGCAGGGCATCCAGCGCGCGCTGCCGCAGCGTATGATCGCAGAGCACCAGCGCGGTCATGGCCTCGACGATCGGCACCGCGCGGGGCAGGACGCAGGGGTCGTGACGGCCGCGAGCCGCAAGCGTGGAATCCTCGCCGTTGGCGGTGACCGTGGCCTGGCGCATCGAGATCGTGGCGGTCGGCTTGAAGGCGACCCGGAACGTCAACGGCTCGCCGTTGCTGATGCCACCCTGCACCCCTCCGGATCGGTTGCTGGTCGTCCGCACCCGCCCGCCCTCCATTTTGTAAGGGTCGTTGTGCTCGGAGCCCCGGAGCCGCGCGCCGGAAAATCCCGAGCCGATTTCGAAGCCTTTCGTCGCGGGCAGGCTGAGCATCGCCTTGGCAAGGTCGGCCTCCAGCCGGTCGAAAACCGGCTCGCCCAGCCCGGGCGGACACCTGCGCACGACCGCCTCGATCACGCCGCCGACGCTGTCGCCCTCGCCGCGCACCTGCTGGATCCGCGCGATCATCGCCGCCGCCGCGCCCGCATCCGGACAGCGAACCGCGTTCGCTTCGATCTCCTCGAAACTCACGGTCGCCGGATCCACAGACGACCCGATGTCGTGAACCGCCGAGACCCAGGCCAAGATCTCGATCTCCGGGCACAACGCGCGCAAAACTTTTTTTGCGACCGCGCCTGCGGCGACGCGTCCGATTGTTTCGCGCGCCGAGGCGCGTCCGCCGCCCTCCCAATTGCGGACGCCGTATTTTGCCTGGCAGGAATAGTCGGCGTGCGACGGGCGGAAATGCGTTTCGATCTCGCTGTAGGCCTCCGGGCGCGCGTCGGTATTGCGGACCATGATCGAGATCGGCGTGCCGAGGGTCATCCCGCGGAAGACCCCGGAGAGGATCGTACAGGTGTCCTCCTCCTTGCGCGGCGTGACGATGTCGCTCTGCCCCGGACGCCGCCGGTCGAGATCCGGCTGGATGTCCGCCTCCGAAAGCGGAAGCCGCGGCGGGCACCCGTCAATCACCACCCCGACGCCGCCGCCATGCGACTCGCCCCAGGTCGAAATCCGAAACAATGTTCCAAACGTGCTTGCCATACCCGCCCATGAAACCCGAAGACGCGGAAGGAATCACGCGAAAACCATCGGCGGGGACGGTCTCGGGCGCATGCCCGAAAGTTGCAGAGCACAGGGGGAACGGGCGTCCCGCCGGTTTAGAGACTGGACATCGTATCGGAGTGATGCGCCTCACACGGGCGGGACGCCCATGCCCCCTTGGAAGATCCGCGAAGTTACAACTTTCGAAGATGCGCGAGCGCGGTCACCGATCCGTCCGGAAGTGGCTGCCAAAAAAAACCGGCTGCTCGCGGAGGGAAGGGGATTCACGGAACCGAAGGCATGACAGCCCTCGTGCGGGGTTCAGATATTGCTGCCGAGGAAGGTATGGATCCCGCACTCGCTCTTGTCGAATCCGGTCCACCGTCCGGCGCGCTCGTCGTCGCCGTCTCCAACCGGCCGGGTGCATGGCCGGCACCCGATCGAGCGGTATCCCAGCGATGCGAGGGAGTTCACGGGAAGGGAATGTTCGACGGTGTAGGCTTGCACCTGATCTCGCGTCCAGTTGGCCATGGGATTCAGCTTGATGATGTACCGGTCGCGCAGGACGTCGAAGTGGTAGAGCTCAACGATTTTTACGCCGTCGCGCGACGCACCCTGTTGGCGGCGCACTCCGGTGATCCAGACGTCGAGTTCCGCGAGCTTTTTCTGGAGAGGGATCACTTTCCGGAGCGCGCAGCAGAGGTCGGGCTTGGATTTCCACAGCTCCGGCCCGAGCTCCGCCTCCTGCTCCTCGACGGTCTGTTCGGGAACAAGCGACTCGATCCGAATGCCGAGGAGATCCTCGATTTTCGATTTCAGCTCGAGGGTCTCCGGAAAGAGCAGCCCGGGATCAATCGTGAAGACCGGAAAGCGAAAGCCGTTTTGATAAGCGGTGTGCAGCGCCACCAGCCCCGCGCCCTGGAAGCTCGTCCCGATCGCCGCCCGCCCGCCGAATGTCTCCCACGCCCAGCGCAGGATGTCCGGCAGCACCGCCGTCTCGAACTCCTCCGCCTTGCGGCGGATCAACTCCGGATCAAATGGGTTCATGGTTCAGGAAAAAAGCAGGCGAGCGTGGAAAATGAGTTCTCAAGGTGCAGAGAGGGCTTTTATCACCACGTCGAGTTCCGACGTGAAATCTCCCGGCGTGCCGTCCTGGAGCTTGGTGAAAAACACGCTGAAGTTTTTCGGGGTGAGCATGGTGAATCGATAGCGGTCGGGGATTCCTTCTTTGACGAGGCGTTCGTTGAGTCGTTCAAAGTGGGCCGTCGCGTATTCAATGGGGTAAAATCCGCTGTCAGCGTTATTGAGCCAGGCGTCGATCTTCGAGGCGTTCTCGCTTTTGCAAAGTTCGCGCACAAATCTTCTCTCGGGGTTTCTGGTTGCAATGACGAGATTGAGCGGAGTTTTGAAATGAGCGGGGTTTTCGATGCGGGATCGCGCACCGGAAAAATCGCCATCGTCATCGTTGATCTCGCGGAAAAACTCGACTTGCTCCTCGTGCAATGAGGCCTCGCAGGCGGGGGTATAAAACACGGTCTTCACGCCGTGCCGCATGTCGGACGCGCTGCAACTGTCGCTGTGGCGGTCTTTCGTGCTTTTGGTCTGGAGATCTTTGGGCGTGAGCCGGTAAGTCACGCGCTTGGCTTTGTGGCGCTGGAGCGGGCCGAGGCTTTGAAAAAACTTCTGCTTGTTGGCTTCGGTCACCCGTCCCGACTTGATCCCGGCGCGTTTCAGCGAGTCCGCGACGACCTTCACCAACTGTTTCAGCGGAAACTTTCGCCGGTAGTTCGTGCGGTCCTTCGGGTTCTCGGCATCGGCGGTTTCGTCGTCAATCGATCCGAGTCTCCGGTAAATTTCTTCCGCCACCTCCTCGACGGTATGGGTTTTGTGTTCGATCTTCGACTTGAACGACTGCCTTTCCCCGGTGACGCGTTCAAACTCGACCGAGACATCCTCCGCCTCGACCTGTGAGGGCAGCCCGATGAATCCCTTTTCCAGAAAGTTCCGTTCGCCCGTCTTCGTGAATTCGCGGGTGTCGGTTTCCCGGTCGTAAACGAGCTGGTGTAACTCGAAGTGATACGGGGAGGATGGCACGACCGACGAGGTGAGCCGCCGTTCGATTTCCAGCACCTCGTTGACCAGATGCTTGATGCGTCCGGACCATGCGTCATGGTTGAAGACCGTGACAAGCGGCTGTTCGCCTTCCCAGTCGAGAGGTTTCCGGAGCCCGCGGCCGAGCACCTGGGCGATCAGCAGCTTGCTGTTGAATGCCTTTTCCTCATGCGGGACGATCTGGAAAACATTTTTCACATCCCAGCCTTCCGTGAGCATGGCCACGGAGACGATCCACTCGACCTTGCTGCTCGGCTGGTCCACGAGTTTCAGTTTCGCCACGTTGATCTGGTGGTCTTTGTGCGACGTGACCGGCAGCACCTTGGCCTCCGCATGGTCGGGAGAAATGTTCTCCCATTCCTCGAGAAATTCCTGCAACTGCTCGGTGACGGCCCGGCAAGACGCGATATCCTTGGTGATCACAATGGTCAGCGGCTTGATGCCACGCGCCTTGAGCTTCCGCTTCCAGGCCTTGTGGCGGTTGTAAATGATCTGCCATTTTTCGTCGTCCGAGTTGGTGGACGGCATTTCGGCCACGTATTCGACGGATTTTGTCCAGGTTTGTTCGATCGCTTCGCGAAGGGAAAACCGCGCGACGACATCGGCAAAGTAGTCGTCCCCGACGTAGCAGGTGCCGGAAAGCCCGACCACCATGCGGAAACCGTATTCCGGATCGAGGAGAAAACTCTTCCACTTGCGGGCCTCGGTGCCGCTGGCATTGGCCACATGGTGCGTCTCGTCGTTGAGGACGGCTGTCCGCGCGCCGTTGCCTTTGAGGCTGTCCCGGATCGAGGATTTCACATGCTCGAGGATCGCGTGGTAGTTCTCCACGCAAATGGCACCGTCCACGATGGTTTCCGAGGCATTGATGACCGTCGGGGTGCGTAACTTGGAATCCTCCGGGAGCGCGTCGCGCAAATCCGCCCGCCCGGCCAGGTCGCGGAACTTTTCCATGAGCCCGGCATCGATGGTATTCGACGGGCAGAGCACGAGCACGCGATCCATCGTGCCCTCCGCGAGCAGGATCATCGCGATCCCATAGAGCACGTAGCTCTTGCCGGTCGCAGTGGCGAGGTCGATAGAGCACGAGAGCTGGTCGGGCAGTTGAAGATGCCGTTCCATCGCGGCAAATGTCCCGTAGCGTTGTTGGAGTTCTTCTTTGGCGGCGAAATTCTCCCGCGCGAGATCGCGGAGGCTCCCGTATTTTCCCCCGAGCAAATACCGGAGGGTGATCCGGATGGCGTCCTTCTGGTATTCGCGATGCCCGCAAAGCTCGTCCAAGAATGCCTCGTATTTGTCCTCGCTCCAGACGGACGGATCGACATCCGCCCGGACTTTCAGGACCAGATCCTCGTTCTTGAATGTGCGGATGTCTCCCCGTGGTGGCATGATTTATTTCCGCTTCCGGGTTGGTTTCTTTGCGGCCCGCTTTTTCGCGGGTGCCCCCTTCCGCTTTGGTGCCGCTTGAAAGCGTTCCGCCGAGATCACCTCGCGGGCCTCGTTCCCGTAGATGTCGAGGAAGACGACCATCAGGTTCTTGCCAATCCCTTCGAGCGGGAAGGTCGCCGTCCAATCGCTGCTTGCCATCGCCTCGGCGTAGAAGACCTGGTCGAGATCGAAAACCTCGCCGTCGTAATCCATGTCGAGCATGACCATCGAGAGAGTTTCCCGGTTGCCTCTTTTGCGGGCCGGTTCGCGGACGACCGCCTCGCTGTGGAAGATTTTTACTTTCAGGAAACCATTCGCGACAGTGTTGCCCTTCGCCAAGGGCCGCGCCCCGCAGTCATATTTCACCTCCGGGCGGCGGATGAAATCGAACCCGACCGCTTCGACCGTGTCGTTCACGGCCAGTTCGTCGGCGGGCTGCTTCAATGCGGTGAACTCGCGTCGGTGCAGCTCGTGGATGAGCGAATACGGGATCCGCAGCGCGTAGTAGCACACGCCTTCGATGTCGATGTAGTCCTGCTGGAAATCGAACGTGAGCGCCGGGGCGATGATGAACATCCGCGCCCCAATCCGGCCACCAAGCGCCTCGTGGATTTCCGCGATCGTGTCCTCGCCGATCCGGGCGTCTTTGTCTTTCCGGTGGTTGAAGACCAGCACGCTCGAACTCTTGAACTTCCCGTCCAGTTGGATGCCGCCGATTTTGTGCGGCTCGTCGCGGCATTGAAAAAGCTGGAGCGCAAAAAACCGCCATGCTTCCCAGTCGAGGTTGCGCAGCTTGCCGAAGTCGTAGAGCCCGGCATTATAGAGCGTGAACGGCTTCGGCTTGAGCGTCGGCCCTTTGTTCCCGATCTCCTTCCGCAGATTCAGCATCCGCTTCTGGATCGTGTAGATCGCCAGCTTGCCGCAATCGATCCCGATCCACCGCCGCCCCAGCTTCTCCGCCACCGCACAGGTCGTGCCGGAACCGCCGAAAGCATCAAGGACGAGGTCGCCGGGGTTGGTGGAGGCGCAGATGACGCGGTGCAAAAGGCCTTCAGGTTTTTGTGTGGGATAGTCGAGCCGTTCACCAGAGGTATTCCCGACACGTCCGAGATCGTTCCAGATTGTTGTGATAGGCTTGCCAGGCAACTCATCGAGATATGCAACGAGCCCATCAAGTCGAGGAGTGCCATCTACCTTCTTCAGAATTCGACCGCTTTTCCAAAGCTGTTCCAGTTGCTCCAATGAAAATCCCCATGAGCGATTGGGAGGAGGCTTTGACCCCCTCCATTCAAATTGTCTGGAACGGTTTGCTGTCGAAAATGTCAAATCTCTTCCAGTGTAGAGGCGCCCGTTATCGTCTGGGCGGAAGCGTTTCAACTGAGCTTCTCCATAGGGTTCGAACTGCTTGTTGAAGACAAAGCTCGCGGAGCGGGAATAGAGGTAAATCGAATCCTGAGCCCTAACGAATGCCTTGGTGGGCATGTTGTGGGCATTGGTGCGCTCCCAAACAATCTCATTCTGGAAGCATGCCTCGCCAAAAACCTCATCAAGCAGCACTTTGATGTAATGGCATTTGCGCCAGTCCAAGTGGACATAAACCGATCCGTTGTCTGAAAGTAGGTCCTTTATCAAAACCAGCCTTTTCCTTATGAAATCCACGAATGCTGCACCACCAACTTTATCCTGGTAAGCCTTCTGGTCCTGCGCCCCCCGGAACTCCCGTTTCGTCGCGAACGGGGGGTCGATATAAACCAGGCGACGCCGGGAGATCCGTCGGCATTGCACAACTTCCCGCGTTTTTTCAAATCCAGGAGGCTTTTCATGACCTGGAGGTTGTCGCCGAAGACGAGCATGTTCTGCCAATCCACGCCATTCTGTGCGAACGTGCGCACCGGCTGGAGCGGGACGGCGAGGGTATCGGCGAGGAGGTCCTCCTCCCGTTCCTTGCCGTGATAGACGAGTTCGTATTCGCGCTTCTCCGGCGGGAACAGGATGCGCGCCCACTCGGGAGAAATCTCCCCGCCTTTTTGCAGGAGGCGGATCAGTTCGTCGCGCTGGTCGGCCGTCATCGTTTCGCCGCCCGTTTTTTGGATTTCGCGCCGTAGGCCGGGGCGTCTTCGCGGAGCGCAAGGTTATTTTCCTTCCGAGCGAGCAAAGCCCGGAGCGCGGCCGCATTTTCCACCACCGGGCCGGAATGCGGATGCGCCGCAGCCCACCGGCGCGTGTTCTCGCACAGGCGTTGGAGGTCATGATCCGCCTCACGGATCAGGTCATCCTTAACCTGCCACAGATTTTTAAGGATGGGATTCGTCGTCGGTTTCATAAAGACAGTCTCCCATGAGTTCCAGAGGGGTGCAAACCTTTGGCAGATTCCAGCCCTGCGCGACGGACTCCCGTTCCAGTCGCCGCAGGATTTGGGCGTTGGCCAAGTGGCGGCAATTCCAAGTCAGCAGGTAGTCGGCCTCCGCCAGCGTCGCCACCGCAAGATGCACGGCATCCACTCCCGCCGCTTCGGGCAGGGCACCGGTGGACATGAAAAGTTCCGCCAATGCCGCAGCTTCGGTAGATGTGGGGAGAACAGGCAGCCCTGCCAATGCTGCCGCACGCAATTCAGCCTGCCTGGCGTCGCCACGGGAGGCTTCCAGAAGAGTTTCTTGCGAGGTCACACATGCGAATGCCTCTCGCTGACGATGCCACCAATCCCGTGTGACCTGCTGGTTGCCCGCCACGGTCACATCCCGGCTGGGATCGGCTACCAGCAGGCTGATAAAGCTGGTTTCGATGTAAACAACCTCCTTCATTTTTATCCCCGGACGATGAAGATGAGGGATTCGAGCGGCGGGGTGTTCATGGGACAGGAATCCCGACGGCTCGGACCGGGCGGGCCTCGCGTTCGGCGGCGAACCAGTCGGCGAGGTCTTCATCTGGAAAAGGCAGCACGGAACCCAGAAGAGAGCGGAGCGAGCGGCGGCGGTCAAAGGCCCGCCACACGGCTTCATCCTCGTTGAACTTTCGGGCGAGGTCCTGTGAGGTCGTGTATTGCATGGCAAGTCGAACCTACACAACTCCCGCTTCGATGGCTAGTTCATCCAGCAGACCGGAGTCGGAGATTTGTAAAATTCCCTTACTCATCCAACCCGATTGATGAACCGACAGACGATCCCCGGTTGACGCTCAGAGGCCCTTCGCGACTTCGACGAGGTGGGCGGCCGTGATGCCGAACTGCTCCATGACCGTCGGCCCCGGCGCGCTGAGTCCGAACCTGTCCACCGCCACGGTGCGGCCGTCGAGTCCGACATACCGGAACCACGGGTCGGAGACGCCCGCCTCGATGGAGACGCGCTTCCGGCACGAGGCCGGAAGAACCGCAGCCTGGTATTCCGGGCTCTGGCGTTCGAACCGCTCGAAGCACGGCATCGAGACGACGCGCGTTCCGGGCCCGAGATCGCCGGCCGCCTTCAGCGCATGCTGGAGCTCGCTGCCCGATGCAAGCAGGATCAGAGCCAGCGGAGACGATTCCTTTTTTGCGATGTAGCCGCCGAGGAACGCGCCCTGCCGGCGGACGTCCACCGGAATGTCGTTCAGGGTCGGCAGGTTCTGCCGGGACAGCACGAGCATCGTCGGGCCGTCGGTCTTTTCGAAGGCGGCGGCGAACGCGCCGGCTGTCTCCTCCGGGTCAGCCGGCCGGATGACATCGAGGCCCGGGATGGCGCGCAGCGCGGCGACCGTCTCGACCGGTTCGTGCGTGGGGCCGTCCTCGCCGACCCCGATTGAGTCGTGGGTGAAAATGTAAACCACCGGCAGCTTCGAGAGGGCGGCGACGCGGATCGCCGGCCGGCCATAGTCGCTGAAGACGAGGAACGTGGCGCCGCTCGGGCGGAAGATCCCGTCGTAGGCGATCCCGTTCATGAGCCCGCACATCGCGTGTTCGCGGATTCCGAAATGCAGATTGCGTCCCCCGCGGTTCTCGCGGTTGAAGTCGCCGCCGTCCTTGATGTAGTTGAGCGTCGAGCCGTGGAGGTCGGCGCTGCCGCTGACCACGAGCGGCATCGCTTGGGCGACCGGCTGGAGGATGTCGCTTCCGGCCTTGCGGGTGGCGATGTTCGAGGCCGGATCAAACGGCGGGATCGCCGCAAGAAGATCCGGGGTTTTTCCGGCCAGCGCGTCGTCGAGTTCCTTGGCGAGATCCTCGTTGCCGGCTCGCCAGCCCACGTATTTTTTCTGCCACTCGGCATAGGCGGCCTTCTGATCCGCCTTGTGGCTGGCAAAAAACGCGCGGGTCTCCGGCGCGACGAAAAACGTTTCGTCCGGCAGGCCGAGCGCGCCGCGCGACGCGGCGACAAATTTCACGCCGGCCTCGCCGTGGGCCTTGTTGGTTCCCGAGACCTCGGGGATGCCCTTTCCGATGAGCGTGCGCGCGATGATGAGCTGGGGCTTTCCGCTGGTCGCGGCCTTGGCCTTCTCCACCGCGTCCGCGATCTCCCTCACGCTGTGCCCGTCAATCTCCCGCACCTCCCAGCCGTAGGCCCGGTAGCGGCCGGCCGTGTCCTCGCTCTGCGTCACCGGCGCCATGGCATCCAGCGTCACGTTGTTCGCATCATAAATCAGGATCAGGTTGTCGAGGCCGAGGTGCGCCGCGAGCGCGGAGGCCTCCTGCGAAACGCCTTCCTGCAGGCATCCGTCGCCGGCGAGCACGAGGACATGGTGGTCGAAGATCGCGTGCTCGGCGGTGTTAAACCGCGCCCCGCACATCTTCGCCGAAACCGCATACCCGACCGCGTTCGAAACCCCCTGGCCAAGCGGGCCGGTCGTTGCCTCGACACCCGGCGTCTCATGAAACTCCGGATGTCCAGGCGTCCTGCTGCCGAGTTGGCGGAAATTTTTCACCTCATCGAGCGGGAGGTCGTAGCCCGCCAGATGCAGCCAGCTGTAGAGGAACATGCTCCCGTGGCCGGCGGACAAAACAAACCGGTCGCGGTTCAGCCAGCGCGGCTCGTCCGGGTTCTGGTTCAGCGCGTGGCCATAAAGGACGGCCCCGATCTCGGCCGCTCCCAAGGGCAGACCGAGATGCCCGGACTTGCACTTGGCAATCGCATCCATCGCCAACCCGCGCGCATCACGCGCCGCCAACTCCAATGAGGGAATATCAAGTTTCATCGCGCCAGAGCAAAGCCGCTGCCGGGAAAAAAAGAAATCCGAAAATTCATTCTTTCGAGAGGGCGGCGACGGTTCTTGCCGTGGCACCGCGGTGGACATCCAGGCACCGGGCGGCATGGGAGGCCATCGAGGCACGGAGCTGCGGGTCGTCGAGCAGGCGTCCGGCAGTGAATTCGAGGGACTCCTCGTCGCGAACCTCGAGCGCGCCGCCGTGCCGGAGGAGCTGGCCTGCGAGCGCGGCGAAGTTTTGCATGTTCGGCCCAAAGATGACCGGGACGCCCGCTGCGAGCGGCTCGGCGGGGTTTTGTCCGCCTTTTGCGCACAGGCTTTTGCCGACGAAGACGACCGTGGCGCAGGCATACCAGTCGCGGAGCTCGCCGGTGGTATCCACGAGCAGGAGGTCGGGACGGCCCTCCGGCGCGGGCTGGGTGCGTCGCGCGACCCGCAGGCCGGATTTTTCCAGCTGAGAAGCCACGCCGGCCGCACGCTCGAAGTGGCGCGGGACCAGGATGAGAAAGAGATCCGGGCGGGATTTTCGAAGCGCGGAGAAGACCGAAGCCAGCACGGCTTCCTCGCCTTCAAACGTGCTGCCTCCGAGCAGGATCGGCGCGCCGTCCGGGATCCCCATCGCGCGGAGCACCGGGCGGAAATCCTTCGGCGGCCGGATCGCGCCGTCATCAAACTTGATGCTGCCCGTGACCTTGAGCCGGTGCCGATCCACTCCCAGAGCCACCCAGCGGGCGACGTCGTCCGGCTCCTGCAGGCAGAGGAGATCGAGCTGGTTGAAGACGGGCGCCGTGATCCAGCGCGCCGCGCGGAACCGCTTCTCCGAGCGCGGGGAGAGCCGCGCGTTGACCAGCGCGACTTTTGCACCCGCCGCGCGCGCCTCGCAGACGATGTTCGGCCACACCTCGGCCTCGACCAGAAGGAGCATCTCCGGACGAATCGTCCGCACCGCACGCCGGGCGGAAAAAAAGAAATCGAGCGGGTTGTAAACAGGTTCCAGCCACTGGGATTTCGCGCGCGCGGCGAGCTGGAATCCGGTCGAGGTCGTGGTCGAGAGCACGAACGCGCGGGAGGGATCCTCCTCGCGAAGCGCCCGGATGAGCTTGAGGGCGACCAGCACCTCGCCGACGCTGACGGCGTGCACCCAGATCCTCCCGCCGCCGCGGATTTTTTCGAGCACGCGCGGCGAGTAGATCCCAAACCGCTGCCAGAATTTGTGGCGGTATTTCCCCCGCCTCACCATGCGAACCAGGAAGCCCGGAAGCATCAGCACGAGAACGATCGGGAAGACGAGGTTGTAAACCAGCCGGATGAGCGGGATCATTCCTTGAAGAAGTAGAGGATTTCGCTGCCGCCGTAAGATTTCGCGCGTCCGGCCGCGAGCGGGCCTGCAAGCGGTTTCCCGCCCGCTTGACGCTCGAGGACGAAGACACCTCCGGGGGATAGGGCGGCCGCGAGTTTCTCCGAGGCCGCCAGCGTGGCCGCGTGGTCCGGGTCGCCCGGCCGTTTGGCATACGGGGGATCCGCGAAGATGATGTCGAAGCTTTCCTCGCCCGCGTAAAGATCGAGAAACCGGAAGACGTCCATCATCTGGACGCTTCCGTCAACCTTCGCGCGCCGAAGGTTTTCCTTCACGCAGCGGACGCAGCGCGCGTCCGACTCCACGAACGTCGCGCTCGCGGCCCCGCGGCTCAGCGCCTCGATCCCCATCCCTCCGGATCCCGCGAAGAGATCCAGAACCCGCGCGCCGGGAACGCGGTCGCCCATGCTGGAAAAAACCGCGCCCTTCACGCGATCCATCGTCGGGCGGACACCCTCCGGAGGGGCTTTCAACGGGCGTCCGCCGGCTTCGCCGGCGATCACGCGCATCAGTTCGCCTCCTTCGCGGGCTCCTTTTCCTTTTTTTCTTTTTGGGGGGGGCGGAAAAGGTTTTTGAGAAGCCCGCCGAGATCTTGGCCGATCCGGAATCCGGTGAGTTTGTCGAGGAGGTCGGTTTTCGGGCGGCTGATGGTTCCGGTGACCGAGAACGGGATCTGCCGGCAGCCGGGGCGTTCGGAATCCTGCAAATGGTCGCCGAGGAGCCCGCCGAGGTCTTTGCGAAGCTTTTCGTTCAGGTGCAGCCTGGCGCGGAGCTTCATCTTGCCCTCGAACCCGACCGGGCCGGCGGCGTCGATAGCCAGGTTTTCGGATTCGAGGACCAGGCTTTCGATGTTCGCCTGCTGGTCGCGGATCGCGATGCGCGCCCCGGCCGTTTTGAGCTCCAGCATCTGGAGTTCGCGGATGTTCATGAGGTCGCCGATCTGCCGGATGAGGTCGATCGGTTCGAACCGCGCCTCCTGCAATGCGATTTCCACCGCGCCCGTCACGCTCGCGGGAGTCCCCGAAATGCCCCGCATCGAACCCTTCGCGGAGAGGCTCCCCTTGGCTCCATCCGCGCTGATCCCCGCATCCTCGGCGAGCTTTTTCAGAAGGACTCCATCCAATGCTGCCGTCGCGGAAAACTCGCTGACGCGATCGAGTTCGAAGGTGCCTGTGAGTTTCCCCCCCGAGAGGCGGCCCCGGAGATCCGGGATCACGAGGCGGCCGGCCTTCCATGTGAACGTCCCGGTGATCCGCTGCGGATGCACGAAGGCACCCGCGCTCGCCTCCTCGATATCAAATTTTCCGGCGACCCGTCCGCCGGGCAGCACCTCGGCCGCGATCCGAACTCCCTCGGCCGCAAAAATGAGGCCGCCCTTCGAGTCGTAATACTGGGCGCGCCCGTCTCTCACATTGATGCGGCGGACTTCGATCGGCGGCCCGGAGGGGATCTCCGGTGGCGTCCGGGCAGTGATTTCCACCGTGCCAGGTGGCAGGGCGGCGGCGGGCGTCGGGACCGGAGACGCCAAGGGAAATTCCGCGGCCCCGTCGGATTTCCGAGCGGGCGGGTTTTGGCAGATCACCACCGGGGCGTTGATGTTCACTTCCTTGACCGCCAGCCTGCCCTGCAGGAGAGAAAAAAGGGCGAAGCGGAAACTCACCGAGTCGGCATCAAAGACCGGCGGCATGCCCGGCGCCTGCGGGATCGTGATGCCGCTCACCGTGAACCCGGACCATGGCGCGTAATGCACTCCTCGGATCGCGACCGGCTTCCCGAGGGCGGCGAGGGCCGCTTCCCGGATCCGGGACTGAAGCTCCTGCGATTGCAGGTAAATGTTCAGCCCGAGCACGGCCAGGGCGTAAGCAAGCAGGAAAACTCCCGCGGCGATTAAAATTGGCTTGGCAAACTTCGGCACGAAAGGAAGCTATAGCACTCTTTTTGAATGTGAAGAAAGTTCTTGTGATCCTGAATCCGGCCGCGCGAGGGGAGCGCGCCGGTGCCCTGCGGGAAAAAATCCAGGCGCTTTCGCCGCATGCCGTCGTGCGTGCGACCTCGGCCCCGGGCGACGCGCGGGCGATCGCCCGCACCGCGGTGGACGAGGGGTTCCGCGTGATCGTGGCGGCGGGCGGCGACGGCACGGTCAACGAAGTCGCCAACGGAGTCGCCGGCTCGGAGGCGCACTTCGGGATCCTCCCGGTCGGGACGATGAATGTTTTTTCCACCGAGCTGGGCATCCCGCAGAACAACCTCCGCGCGGCCTGGGATGTCATCGAGGCCGGACACCTCCGCGCCCTGGATCTCCCGCTCGCCAACCGCTCGTGTTTCGTCCAGCTCGCCGGGGTCGGACTCGATGCCGAGGTCGTCCGGCAGACGACCCCCGAATCCAAAAAATCCCTCGGCCCGATGAGCTACCTCCTGACGCTGGCGCAGATCGCGTCGGCCGCGCCGCCGCCGCTTCTCATCGAGTCCGATGATTCCGCCCCCCGCGAGGGAAGCTTCGTGCTCGTCGGCAACGGGCGGCTTTACGGCGGCCCATTCGTCCTCTTCAAAAACGCGCGGCCCGACGACGGGCTCCTCGACGTGCTCGTTTTCAAAAACCAGAGCCACTGGGATGTCGTCCGGTATTTCCAAGCCGTCGCGTTCGGCAGCCACGACGGTCTCCCCGACGTCGAGTATTTCCAAACCCGTGCGATGACCGTCCGCAGCGAGGCCCGCGTGCCGGTCGAACTCGACGGCGAGCTCGCCGGCGAGCTCCCCTGCCGGTTCGAGATCTCCCCTCACAAATTCTCCGTCCTCGCCCCTCCGGCCCCGCATTTGGATTGTCACGGCGGGGAGCGGGCGCGATCTTAGGCGGCTGTGATGCTTGGGTATTACATCCATGATTTCAGCCCGTTTCTATTGGAGTTCGGGAACGGGATCGGTCTGCGCTGGTATGGGCTCGCGTATGTGGCGGCGTTTGTGGCCGGCTACTGGCTCTGCATCTGGCTGGCGCGGCGCGGGTATTCGGATCTGGCGCCGGAGCAGGTGGGGGATTTCATCACGGGGGTCGCGCTGTTCGGGGTGATCCTCGGCGGGCGGCTCGGCTACATGATTTTTTACGACTGGGCCGCGTTCTCGGAGAACCCGCTGGTGATTTTCAAATTCTGGGACGGCGGGATGTCGAGCCACGGAGGGATGATCGGGACGGTGGTTTTCACGTGGATCTATGCGCGGAGGAAGCATGTTTCCTGGCTGAACATCGGGGACAATCTGGTCGCGGCCGTTCCGATCGGTCTGTTTTTCGGCCGGGTCGCGAACTTCATCAACGGCGAGCTCTACGGGCGGGTTGCGGTCGTGCCGTGGGCGGTCCAGTTTCCGAAGGAGCTCTACGCCGCGCCGCCGGAGGCACTCGCGGCTGCCGTCGCCCGGGCCAGCGCGATCAACCCGCAATGGGCGTCGGTCGGTGACATCGTGCAAAATGTGCGGCTCTCGCCCGCGCTGCACGAATACCTCGCCGGCGCGCTTTCGCCGAGGCACCCGTCGCAAATTTACGAGGCGTTTCTCGAGGGGGGGGTTCTTTTTTTTCTTCTCTGGGTGCTGCGCACGCGGTGCCGGCTGCCGGACGGCGTGATCACCGGGGTCTTCTTCATCGCCTACGCGATTCTGCGGATCATCGGCGAGATGTTCCGCGA
>Ga0194063_10000152_pt1 | contig 48228 bp, 49 predicted proteins | sample SepL3720m_MetaG_FD_155459 | JGI IMG/M metagenome (GOLD analysis project Ga0194063, IMG submission 155459) | Anoxic zone freshwater microbial communities from boreal shield lake in IISD Experimental Lakes Area, Ontario, Canada - Sep2016-L373-20m | ecosystem: Environmental > Aquatic > Freshwater...
GGTTGACGATCGCCAGCCATGCGATCAGCGCCGTGAACGGTGTCGTCGCGATCACGCTGAAGGTGGCGGTGTCGACGACGTCGGCTGTCTGCGAGGCGACCGCGGCGATCACGAGGCAGAGCACGACGATGATCGCCGTCACTGCTGGGCCGGCGGCAGCGACCCTGAACTCTTCGCCCGGCGAATGTGAGTCGCGCGAGAGCTTGGCGACGCCGCCAAAGAGCCAAAGGTCGATGCCAGAGGTTGAGATGCCCTCGCGGCGCGCGGCCAGCGCGTGGCCAAGCTCGTGCAGCAGCAGCGAGACGAAGAAGAGCAGCGTCGCAGCGATCGCAATGCCGAAAGAGAGCGTGTTAGACGAGCCGATCAGGATGTCGCTGAAGTAGCCAGAGAGCCAGTAGATCATCAGGAACAGGAAGATGAACCAGCTTGGGTTGGCTCCGATTCGGATGCCAAAGACGCTGAACAGCTTGATTGAGCGCTCACCGAACATCTTCTTATCCTCGCAGGGTCGTGCCTAGCCCTGTGGCGTATGGCGCGCGACGATCGTGGCGGCGTCAACGCCGCTCGGTAGCCCGCCGTAATTGAGGCCGCGGTTTTCGCTTAGGCGCGCAGCACAGAAAGCGTCTGAAACGGCGCTCGGGCCGTGCTGGACTAGCAGCGCGCCTTGGAGCGCGATTGCCATCTGTTCGACGATTGTGCGGGCGCGGAATTCAAGTTCGTCGCCGTTTTCGAACTCGCTGCGAAGCCGCGCTGTCGCTGCGTCGAGGCGCGCGTCTGCGCCGGCCGCGAGGTCTAGCTCGGTGAAGAAGCCTTCCAGCGATTCAGGCTCATGGCGCAGCGCGCGCAGCACGTCGAGCGCGATCACGTTGCCGGAGCCTTCCCAGATTGAGTTGAGCGGTGCCTCGCGGTAGAGCCGTGGCATTCCCGACTCCTCGACGTAGCCGGCGCCGCCGAGCACCTCCATCGCTTCGAACGCATGCTGGGGCGCGCGCTGGCAGACGTAGTACTTCGAAACCGCGGTTGCCAGGCGCTTGAACTGCGAGGCAGCCGCGTCGCCTTCTGCCTCGTCATAGGCGCGCGCCAGCCGCATCGCCATCACTGTCGCGGCCTCGGACTCCAGTGCGAGGTCGGCGAGCACGTTCGTCATCAGCGGTTGGTCAATCAGCTGCTTGCCGAAAGCGGCGCGGTGGGCGGCGTGCCAAGTCGCTTGCGCTACGGCAGTACGCATTCCGGCGGCGCCGCCAAGAACGCAGTCAAGCCGAGTGTGGGCGACCATCTCGATGATTGTCGGAACGCCACGGCCGGGCTCCCCGACCATCCGCGCTAGCGCGCCGTCGTACTCAACTTCGCTCGAGGCATTGGAGCGGTTACCGAGCTTGTCTTTGAGGCGCTCGATGCTGATCTTGTTGCGTGAACCGTCGGGCAGGATCCGCGGCATCGCGAAGCAGGAGATTCCCTCAGGCGTTTGAGCGAGGATCAGAAAGAGGTCGCTCATCGGCGCCGAGCAGAACCACTTGTGGCCGACGATTTCGTACTCGGCTCCTGGGCCGCTGCCATTGAGCGGCGTGGCCGTTGTCGTGTTGGCGCGGACGTCTGAGCCGCCTTGCTTCTCGGTCATCGCCATGCCGCAGATTGCAGAGCCCTTCTCGGCCGCGGGTACCGATGCCGGGTCATAGCTGGTCGAAGTGAGTAGCGGCTCCCATTCAGCGGCCAGCTCCGGCTGAGCGCGCAGCGCAGGAACGGCGGCGAAGGTCATCGTCGTCGGGCAGGCAAAACCGGCCTCGGCCTGGGTCGCGGTGATGAAGAGCGCGCCGCGGGCGACATTTGCGCCCTGCTCGCTGCTTCGCCACGGCAGTGCGTGCAACTCGTCGCGAACGCCGGCCGCCATCAGCTTGTGCCACGAGTCATCGAAGGTCACCTCATTTATCCGCTCGCCGTAACGGTCGAAGCGATCAAGCACCGGCGGCCGCTCGTTCGCTAGCTCGCCCCACTGCATTGGCTCTCCGCCCCAGAAGCGCCCGACCTCACTGGCCCTCTCGCTGGCCCAGCCGCCGCCTTCGCGCTCAAGCGCCTCGGCCAGCGGCAGGTTGTCCTCAAACAGATTGCGGCCGCTAAGCGGGGGAGGCTGGTTGGTTACTTGATGGGTGGCCATCGCTAAAGAGGTTACGCCGACCGCTCGCCGCCGGTATTGCAGCTGCTTGGCTAGCCTCTGAAGGGCAAACAGCTAAAAGGACGAGATGTCAAAGATTCAGGTCAAGAACCCGGTAGTCGAGCTCGATGGTGACGAGATGACGCGGATCATCTGGAAGTTCATCAAAGAGCAGCTGATCCTTCCGTACCTCGACATCGACCTCAAATACTTCGACCTTGGAATCGAAAGTCGCGACGCGACAGACGATCAAATCACCGTCGACGCTGCAAATGCGATCAAGCAACATGGCGTTGGCGTCAAGTGCGCGACGATCACGCCAGACGAAGATCGAGTTGAAGAGTTCGGGCTCAAACAGATGTGGCGCTCGCCGAACGGAACTATTCGCAACATTCTCGGTGGCGTGATCTTCCGCGAGCCGATCGTGATCAGCAACGTGCCGCGGCTCGTTCCCAGCTGGACTAAGCCGATCGTGATCGGCCGCCATGCCTTCGGCGATCAGTACCGGGCGACCGACCTAGTGATCCCCGGCGAGGGGACTCTGACGATGACCTACACGCCGAAGAACGGCGATCAGCCGATCGAGCTGGACGTCTACGACTTCCCCGGCGGCGGCGTGGCGATGGCGATGTACAACCTCGACGATTCGATCCGCGACTTCGCCCGGGCCTGCCTGCGCTACGGCCTTGAGCATTCGATGCCGGTTTATCTATCAACGAAGAACACGATTCTGAAGCTCTACGACGGCCGCTTTAAAGAGATCTTCGAAGAGGTCTTCGAGGCCGAGTTCAAGGCTGACTTCGAAGCCGCGTCGATCAGCTACGAGCACCGCCTTATCGACGACATGGTCGCTTCGGCATTGAAGTGGGAGGGCGGTTACGTCTGGGCCTGCAAGAACTACGACGGCGACGTGCAGTCGGACACCGTTGCTCAAGGCTTCGGCTCGCTAGGCCTGATGACGAGCGTGCTGATGACGCCTGACGGCAAGACGGTTGAAGCTGAGGCCGCGCACGGCACGGTCACGCGCCACTACCGCCAGCACCAGCAGGGCAAGCCAACCTCGACCAATCCGATCGCCTCGATCTTTGCTTGGACGCGCGGCCTTCAGGCGCGCGGGCGGCTCGACGAAACGCCCGAGGTTGTGGCTTTCGCCGAGCGGCTGGAGCAGGTCTGCATCGAGACCGTCGAAGCTGGCCTGATGACGAAGGATCTGGCGCTTCTGATCGGGCCCGAGCAACCGTTCCAGACGACCGAAGAGTTCCTCGCTTCGGTAGACGAGCGGCTGCAGCTCGCGATGGCCTGAAGCTCAGAGCCGATCTGTGACATAGCGCACGTCAGAACTACCCGCGGCTCGCTAGCGTCCCTCACATAACTATCAACCGCCGTTCGAGGGAGTTCCAAAGATGAGCAGTCCGACAAAGATCACTGTCACAGGAGCAGCAGGCCAGATCGGCTACGCGCTGCTGTTCCGAATCGCATCAGGGCAGCTGCTCGGCCCCGACCGCCCGGTTGAGCTTCGTTTGCTTGAGGTCACGCCGGCGCTCGGCGCCGCTGAGGGAACGGCAATGGAGCTACTCGACTGTGCCTTCCCGCTGCTCAGCGGGATTGAGATCAGCGACCAGCCCGATGAGGCTTTCGACGGCGCCAACATTGGCTTCCTTGTCGGCGCGCGCCCGCGCACGAAGGGGATGGAACGCGGCGACCTGCTCGAGGCCAACGGCGGAATCTTCGCGCCGCAGGGCAAGGCGATCAACGGCAACGCCGCCGATGACATCCGCGTCCTTGTAGTCGGTAACCCCGCAAACACGAATGCACTTATTGCAATGAGCAACGCACCCGATGTGCCCGCCGAACGCTTCACCGCAATGACGCGACTTGACCACAACCGTGCGATCGCCCAGCTCGCAAGCAAGACCGGGATGCCCGTCTCTGAGATCGAGCGGATGATCATCTGGGGCAACCACTCGGCTACGCAGTACCCCGACATCAGCCACGCAACGATTGGCGGCAAGCCGGCAGCCGATGTGATCGACGACCACGTCTGGTTTGAGGATCAGTTCATCCGCCGCGTGCAGCAGCGCGGCGCCGAAGTGATCGAAGCTCGCGGTTCGTCCAGCGCCGCATCGGCAGCAAACGCTGCGATCGACCACATGCACGACTGGATCCTCGGTTCGGCCGAAGGTGATTACGTTTCGATGGGAATCCCATCAAACGGCTCCTACGGGGTAGACGAAGGAATCATCAGCTCATTCCCCGTTCTCTGCAGCGGTGGCGACTACAAAATCGTTGAAGGGCTTGAGATCTCTGACTTTTCGCGCCGGCGGATCGACGCCAGCGCCAAGGAGCTGGCCGACGAGCGTGAAGCAGTAAAGAAAATGGGCCTGCTCGGCTGAGCAGGCCCACTCGCACTTCACGTTGGTCCTGAGCTAACAGCTCAGCGGGGGTACCAGCCTCGGCCCTTCTTGCGGACGAGGCCTTTCTTTTCAAGGCTGGGCATCAAGCGATAAAGATAGTTCTGCTTGATTTCCATTCCTTTGGCGATCTCAGGAATCGTCAGGCCTGGCGTGGCGGTGACGAGCGCTAGCGCCTGCTTGTCGCGCACGCCTGAACCCTTCGGACGGCCGCGGCGACCGCTGCCCGTACCGGCTCCAGCGCTGCTGCGCCGGACAGGTTTCTTCGCTGCGCGCTTGCTTGTCGCTCCGCGGCGTGAGCTACCAGCGCCGACTGAGCTGAGAGCGGCGACGGCGGCGCCGAGCCGGTCGTACTCTTCGACTAGTGGGCGCAGCTCTTTCAGCCGTGATTCCATCTCAGCCTTCTTCTGATCTACAAAGTCTGCCATGCGGAGGTTCTCCTAATCAACTGGGGGGGATTACTTACCGGCAGCGGAAGCTAGCAAAGAAAAGTGGCGTTTGGAACGAATTTGTCTACTTTCCGTAAAACAGTGCAGACGATCGAGTAGGAACTAATCGAAAAGCTGCTGCAACTGTTTAAGCGACGCCAATGCTTCGCTCTCAGGCAGGTCGCCAGCGATCGCGCGTTGGGCGACGCGGCCAATGAGCCCCATCGGCGGGAAGAACTCGTTGCTGTAGTGGAAGAGAGTGCCGTCCTTATTGGCTTCTAGGCGGTAGCTGGTCTCAGCGCGCGAGCCGGCCGGGCCTTTCCCTTCCCACTTCGCTTCGTGCGGCTCATCGCAGGTAACTAGCTCCCAGCTCACCTTTAGCGGAGCGCCGCGAAGTTCCATTGTCTGAACCATCTCGAAGCCGAGCCGTGCTGGCCCGTCGTCGCATTCGTTCAGTTTTCGGTGAATTGTCACCCAGTCACCGAGCCGCTGGGGGTTTAGTGCAACGTCCCAAACCTCTTGCGGCGTGGCATTGATTTGGATCTCTGCTGTAACTGCTCCCATTTCGTCTCCTAGCGGGCCGCGAGCGGCTCTGTTTCTTCCCATTCGCGCAGGGCGTTTGAGATTGCGTTGTCAAGACGGTGAAGGCGAACGTTGAAGAGCTTCCGTGCCGCGGCGTCATCGGCCAGCAGGTCGCCGCTGAGGCCGGCCATCAGGGGCCCAACCAGCTCGTTCGACTCGCCGGCTATTGAGGCCGCTACGACGCTGGCGACCGGCGTGATTGAGAACGGAAGCTCAAGCGCCGGCCGGCCGAGCATCATCGCGTCGGCGATCCGCTGGATCAACTGACCGTATGTGACGCTGTCCGGGCCTGCGATGTCGAGAACCTGTCGGCCCTCGGGCATCGGCGAAAGTCCCGCCGCTTTCAGGTAAGCGACAACGTCTCGCCCGTCGATCGGCTGCGTGCGGAAGTCGCGCCAGTCCGGCAGCGGCAGCAGTGGTGAGCGCTCAAGCAGGCGGACAAGAAAGCGGAATGAGCGCGACTCGGCGCTGATCACGATCGAGGCGCGTAAGGCGACCGCCTCCGGCGCGCTTTCGAGCAGCGCCTCTTCGACGGCGAGGCGGCTTGCAAGGTGCTGCGATGGCGCGCGGTCGGCTGGCACTAGGCCACCGAGGTAACAGACGCGTCGCACGCCAGCGCTCTTGGCCGCGCCCGCGAAGTTCGCTGCCGAGCGCAGCTCGCGATCGGCAAAAGACTCAGCGTCGGCTGAGGGCTCCATCGAATGGACTAAGTAGTAGGCGAGCTCGACTCCGCTGAGCGCCTCCGCCAGCCCGTCTGCGGTCAGCACGTCGCCGCGGAAGACCTCGTCTATTCCGCTGGCCGTGACGCGAGCAGGGTCGCGGGCCAGGGCGCGCAGCTCGTGGCCCTCGCCGGCTAGCTCTGGTGCGAGCTGTGAGCCGATCGCCCCGCTGGCGCCTGTCAAGAGAATCCGCATTGTCAGTAAAGGCTACGAGGCTGGCCGCGCGCTCGGTTCAGCGGCGGTGATTGGCCCGAGCCGGTCACAGCAGTAGGCGGCGATCGCAATCGAAGCAGTGGCCGCCGGCGACGGTGCGTTGCGCAGATGAACTACTCGCCCTTCGCCAGCGAAAACGAAGTCATCTATCAGCGCGCCGTCGCGGCCCACGGCCTGGGCTCGAATCCCAACGAACGACGGTTCAAGGTCGTCCGCGGTCAGCCCGCTGACCAGCCGGCTCGCCTCGCGCGCGTAGGCGCTGGAGCTGAAGGCCCACGCCAGCTCACGTGGCGCCTGGCGACGCCAGCGCCAAGCCATGCGGTAGCTACCAGGCCAGCTCAGCGTTGCGAGCAGGTCGCGCGGGTTGGCGCGCCAGCCGCTGCGCGTCGCAGCCGGTAGCGCTGTCGGGCCGACGACGACATCGCCGCCGATTCGGCGTGTCATGTGGACCCCAAGGAAGGGCAGGTCGGGGTCGGGGACGGGGTAGATCAGGCCTCGAACCAGCTCCGGTCGTCGCAGCGTGAAGTAGGCGCCGCGGAAGGGAACTATTCGCGGGTCGGCGCTAGCTCCACTGGCCTGCGCGACTCTGTCGGATTGCAGCCCGGCGCAGGCGATCACGCCGCCGCAGATCGTGGCGCCGCGTGCGTGGATCACGCGCGCACCGCTGCCCGAATGGTCGACCCGCTCGACTGCGCAGCCAGTGATCACGGCGCCGCCGCGCGCTTCAACGTCGGCTGCCAGCGCCGCGCAGACGGCTTCGTAGTCGACGATTCCGGTGTCGGGCGAATGCAGCGCAGCGATTCCGTTGGCGTGCGGTTCGAGCTCGCGCAGCTGGTGGCCATCGAGCCGAGCCACGCGAACGCCATTTGCGAGCGCCCGCTCGTGCAGTCGCTCAAGCTCCGGCAGCTCAGCGGCCGAGGTCGCGACGATCAACTTGCCGATCGGCTCCGCCGGCACGCCTAGATCGGAGCAGAGCTTGTAGAGAGCCGCTGCCCCCTCAACGCAGAGCTGCGCTTTTAGGGAGCCTGGTTTGTAATAGATACCGGCATGAATCACGCCACTGTTGTGTGAGCTTTGCTGCATCGCAAGCTGCCGTTCGCGCTCCAGCACGACGACGCTCGCGCGCGGCTCGCGGATCAGTGCTTCACGCGCGACGGCGAGGCCGATGATGCCGCCGCCGACGACGATCAAGTCGCAGCTGGCCGGCACGGCTGGCGGGCGGGTTGAGTCGGTGCTGCTCACGGCGCTCAGCGTCGCAGCTTCGGCCGCTCGATTCACCGAAGGTGCGGTCTTCTTTGTCACGCCCAAGTTAAAAAAGTGCGGCAGGAGCGGAACACGCCGTTGCAGAGTTGCGTGCCTTTTGATTGGTTGGGGCGCGGCTGGAAAAACGAGAACGAGAGCGAGGGGGAGCGAATGGCGCGAGTGCGCAAAGTAGCGAAGGTCTCATGCGACGATTGCTTCTTCCGCGCCCGCATGCTTTGCGCTCTGGAGCTCGACGAGCCCTGCGTGACCTTTCGCCCCGATCACCCCGAAGGGCTGCGGCCACCGAGCCAGATGCGCTTTGAATTCCGCCAGGAGCGCAGCACCAAGGCCGTCTGGGCCTTCCCAACAGCGGCCGAGCAGGCCGCGCTTCATAGCGCTTAAGGCCGCGGGCCTCAGACGATCGCGTCAGGAGGGACCGGCTGGCCATCGCGCTGCGCTTTCTCGCGCGCCACTGCGGCAACGCGGCCGATCCAATTTGCGCCCGGCGTGTCGGTCAGACCGTGCGCGATGATCGAGGTGACGACGCAAAGCGCGGCGAGGTTGGTCACTTCGGTCGCGCCGGGGACGCCAAGCGCAAGCAGGAAGAGCGAGTAGGTCATCGTCGCGACGCCCTTCGGGCCAAACCAGCTCATAAAGGCCTTCGTCTGCGTGCTCAGCTTCTCGCGATTGCCGATTAGCGAGAGCCAGACGCCAGCCGTCCGGGCGACGGTCAAGGTGACGACGACGACCGCTACCGCCGCCCAGCCATCTGAGAAGAGCGCTTGGACGGTCAAGATCGAGCCGAAGACGACGAAGATGCCGAGCTTGACCAGCTCGACGATCTCCTCGGCGCCGCTATTGAAGTAGTCGCGGATGTCGGCGCGGCGTACGCCGAGCGTGATTGCGCAGACGTAGACGGCGATGAAGGCGTTGCCGTGGCCGGCGAACGAGAGGATGCCGTAGGTCAGAAGCGCAACGCCGAGCGCGTAGAGCACCTTGTGGTGGTCGGGGATGCCGGAGCCCTCACCGGAGCGGGGAATTACTACCGAGGCGAGGTAACCGATCGCGATCCCGGCAGCGAAACCGATCGCCATGTCCTCGAGCATGAACTGCCACCAGACCATTCCGTTGCCGCCGCCCTCCAGCGCCGCTGCGACGGGAATGATAAGCGCCAGCGCCAGCCCATCGTTGAGTCCCGATTCAAGATTCAAAGAGTTACGAATCAGCCGAGGAACGCGCGGGTTTGTAACGACCGCCGATGAGAGAACCGGATCGGTCGGCGAGAGCAGCGCGCCGAGCAGCGCCGCTTCGAGCCAGTCGAGGCCGACGATGAAGTGCCCGGCCAATGTGATTATCGCGGCCGTGATCGGCATCGCGATGATCAGCTTGCGCAGCGGCAGGCGCCACTGCTTGGCCAGTAGCTCGGCCTCAACTTCGAGCCCGTCGCGGAACAGGATTACAACCAAGGCGAGGATCGCGAGCTCTTTAACGAACCCCTCTTGGGCGTTGAAATCAAGCACGCCGAGGCCGCCCTGGCCGAGCGCGAAGCCCGCAAGCACGTAGAGCGCAGTCAGCGAAAGGAAGCTGCGCTTTGCGTACCCAGAGAGCAGCGCGCCGAGCACCAGCAGTGCGCCGAGCACGATCAGCGCGATCTCGAAAGTCTCCACCTCAGTAGAGTCTCAGAAGCTGCGGAAAGCGGCGAACAGCGCTATGCAGATAACAATTCTTGGCAAATCGCCTTCTTGGGCTGACACTGGTGGAGCCTGTAGCGGCTACCTCCTTGAGAGCGCTGAAACGAAGCTCCTGATCGACTGCGGCAGCGGAGTTTTCGGCAAACTGCGCGAGCAGATTGACTACGCCGAGATCGACGCGATCGTGATCAGCCACTTTCACGGCGATCACTGCCTCGACCTAATGCCCTTCGCCTACGCGCTGACCTACTCGCCGCGCTGGTCGCCGAGTAGCCCGGCGCCGCGCCCAAAACTGTTTGTGCCGACCGGTGGTGGTGAAGTGCTGTGCAACATCGCTGCGACGCTCGGGCCGGGAGAGGCGATCGTCGACGCCTTCGAGGTCAGCGAGTACGAGCCAGAGGATGTCGCTGAGATCGGTGACGTCGAGCTTCGCTTCTGCCCTGTTCCACACTTCATCCCGACCTTCGCAATCTCGGCCACAGCGGCTGGTGAAGAGGGCCGCTTTACGTTTGGCGCCGATTGTGGCCCAAACCAGGAGCTGATCGACTTTGCCCAAGGCAGCGATCTTCTACTGATCGAATCGACACTGCGCGCTGGCGACGACGCAGAGCCCCGCGGCCACCTGACGCCAACCGAAGCCGGTGAGCACGGCCGCGCTGCAAACGTTGGCCAGTTGGTTCTGACGCACATCTCCGATGAGCTCGATCAGGAGCTTTCCGTTGCCGAGGCTTCCGAGGCGTTCGGAGGCGAGGTAACGCTCGCTTCTGAGGGCGCGGTGTTCCAGTGCTGACACAAACTTGACGTAGCGGCTATGCTGCTCGCTCGGTATTCCAACAGGGAGATTGATGATGGCTTCGGCTTCTGAACGTGCGGCAACTGCCGCCAGCGCAGCACAAGACCTACTCGGCAACCCGTACATCCGTCGGGTAGTCGAAGACCCTGAGATTCGCGACAACGCCCGCGTTGCATATAGCGCAGCGCGTGAAGCGATCGATCGCATTTCAAACAGCGACAACCCTGCTTCGGCGATCCTTGACGACCGCAAGGTTCAGCGCTCAATCAAGCGCGCCGGTGAGGCCGCGATGGAGACGCGCGCGCTGATCATCGAGCCGCGCCGCTCACACCACCTCGTTCGCAACCTCGTGATCCTCGGCGCTGGAGCCGTTCTTGCCGTCGCACTGAGCGAAGGCCTGCGCAACAAGGTGCTCGACATGCTGTTCGGTGCCGAGGAAGAGTTCGACTACGTGCCGACGACGGCGCCGCCTGCCGCCAGCGCCAAGGCCGAAGCTCCTTCTACTGCTGACGTTGCAGCGACCAACGGCAAGGCCGATAAGGCCGACAAAGCCGGCAAGGCCGACGCAGACGCCGCTGCAGACAGCGAGTAGTTCCCGCCTACGGGAAGATTTTCCCGAACTTCGCGAACAGGCGCAGATTGCCCTTCGGGCGCAGCTTGCGCGAGAGGAGCAGCTTGCGGGCGTCGACGCGCTTGGCAAAGAGGTCGGCCCAGTCGTCAAACGAGATCACGAGCTTCAGTAAGGGCTTGCGCGCCGTGCCGCGCGCGGCGCTGCACTTGCCCGCGTCGAAGCTGACCTGCCAAGGCTCGGCGTCGGTGAAAGCCCACTCGATCACGGTTCCTGACGGAACAACATGGACATCCGCTGCGCGTGCGATCGCATCGAACATCACCTCGGTCGCGTAAGGATCGCGTGAGGCGGGGCGGTCCGGGCCGACAAGGTTCGCCTGCAGCAGAACGCGGCCGCGTTCTGCTCGCTCATCTATCGGCAAGTCAACAGCGATTGGCGAGCGCTCGACCTTGTGGAGGTCGATCCCGATCGCCTTCAGCCGCATCTCAAGCGCCTTGACGCCGTCGCGGCCGAGGTCGTCGTAGGAGTAGTTGAAGGCCGTGAAGTAGCTCTCATCCCAGTTCGGTGGCATCGCGACGCCGGAAATGTAGACGCCGTTTTCGCGGAGGACGTCGAGCACGGCGGTTTCGGTGCCTTTCGGGTCGGCGTCGTAAAGGTCGGCGAGCACTTTGACGCCAAAGGCGATGTGTCGCTGCTCGTCGAGCGCGACGTTGGCGATCCCTGAGCGGAAGCCGGGCAGCAGATCCTCCTCTTCGAGGAAGGCTTCGATCACGTGCTGGCCGGGCTGCGCGAGCGCGGCTTCAATCAGGACGTGGTAGAGCGTGATTGCGCGTGCGAACTGATGCGGCGACTGGTCGATGCGCAGTTGGGCGCACATATCCTCAAGCCCTTGAAAGATCATCTTGTGGCCCCAGCTGAGCTCGCCCGCGGTGGCGTTCATGCCGCCGGCGATGCTGCCGTCGCCAAGGCCTACGACCTCATTCATGAAGCGGTTGAAGAAAACGCTGTGGCGCGCCTCGTCAACCTGCTGCGTGGCGATGAAGTACTTCTGCTCCTCAAGCGGGGCTGCGTCGATGTAAGGAGAGAGGCCGTCGGTGACAGCGTCCTCACCGTGGAAGAAGAGTGAGAAAAGCCACATCGCCGTGCGGCGCTGGGCGTCGGTCATCTTCTCTTCCCAGTCGATCTTGTCCTGGCTGAAGTCGATCTCGGTTGCCGACCAGTTGCCGCGCTCCCAGCGCTCGTAGAGGTCGGTGTAGCTGATGTCGTCGGCGGCGCGGCGGGTTGCCGGGCGCGGTGCGGTGGTGGCCATCAAAAGTCTCCTCGTTAGCTGCTTTACCAGTTTGACAGTGTGTCAGGCGACAGCATAACCGCTCGCGCTTCGGGGTTGGCCGCTTTACGCCAGCTTCGGGCTCTGCCAAGGCGCTGCCAGCTTCGCTGAAAGCAGCGCTGGCAGATCATCGATCGCGACCCGTTCCTGCGAGAGCGAATCACGCTCGCGGACGGTCACAGTGCGGTCGTCGATCGAGTCGTGGTCGATCGTCACGCACCACGGCGTGCCGATCTCATCCTGACGGCGGTAGCGCTTACCAATTGAGCCGCCCTCGTCGTACTCGGTCGTCATCAGCCCGCGCAGCGATTCGAAAGCTTCGCGCGCCAGCTCCGGCTGGCCGTCCTTCTTGACCAGCGGCAGAACTGCGACCTTGACCGGCGCGAGCCGAGGGTGGAGGCGCAGCACAGTGCGCACGTCACCTTCGACCTCTTCTTCGTCGTAGGCGTCAACGAGGAAGGCGAGCGTGGCGCGGTCGGCTCCGGCGGCAGGTTCGATCACATGTGGCACGTATTTCTCGCCGCTTGCTTGGTCGAAGTACTCGAGCTTCTCGCCTGAGAACTCGGTGTGCTGCTTCAAGTCAAAATCGCCGCGGTTGGCGATCCCCTCAAGCTCCGACCAGCCGATCGGGAAGAGGTACTCGATGTCGCTCGTGCCGCTCGAGTAGTGGCTCAGCTCATCCTGCTCGTGAACGCGAAGCTGGAGGTGGTCGGGGCGGATTCCAAGGTCGGTGTACCAGCGCTGGCGCTCGGTGCTCCAAAACTCGAACCACTTCTCGGCCTCAGCCGGCGGAACGAAGAACTCCATCTCCATCTGCTCGAATTCGCGCGTGCGGAAGATGAAGTTGCCGGGCGTAATCTCGTTGCGGAACGACTTGCCGATCTGGGCAATCCCGAAAGGTGGCTTCTTCCGCGAGAACTGCAGCACGTTCTTGAAGTTGATGAAGATCCCCTGCGCCGTCTCGGGGCGCAGATAGGCGACCGAGCCGGAATCCTTCAGCGGGCCGACCGTCGTCTCGAACATCAGGTTGAACTCGCGGGCCTCGGTTAGCTCGCAGTCGGGGCCCTCTCCGGGCTGCTTCGAAGGCTTATTCGGGCAGGCCAGCTGGTCGAGGTGATCGGCGCGGAAGCGCTGGCCGCAGTGCTTGCAATCGACCATCGGGTCGCTGAAGCCGCCGACGTGGCCGCTGGCCTCCCAGACGCGCGGGTGCTGGAGGATTGCCGAGTCAAGCGCAACGACATCATCGCGCTGCTGCAGCAGCGAACGCCACCATTCGCCCTTGACGTTGGTCTTCAGCAGCACGCCGTAATGGCCGAAGTCATAGGTCGAGCCAAGGCCGCCATAAATCTCCGAGGAGGGGAAGATGAAGCCGCGCCGCTTGCAGAGCGCGACGATCTTGTCCATTGTCACTGTGTCTTCGGCCATCGCCCCATGCTACGGGGGCGACGCGCGGCAATGCTCTGAGCCGCTCCTATACTTCGGCCTCGATGCCAACTTACGAGTACAGACGCCCCGACGGGACGACCTTCGAGATCGTGCAGAAGATGGCCGACGATGCGCTCACTGTCGACCCCGATACGGGCGTTCCGGTCGAGCGCGTCTTCCACCCGGTAGCAATTCACTTCAAAGGCAAGGGTTTCCACAACACCGACTACGGCACCAAGCGCCGCAACCGCGAGCTCGAAGCATCGGCCAAAGAGGGCGCCGACAAGCACGATGCGAAGACCGCCGACAAGGCCAAGGCCAAGGCGGAGTCCTCTTCCGGCGACGCGCCTAAGAGCGATCTGAAGCCGAAAGCCAAGAGCGACGAGAAGAAGCCGAAGCCGAAGCCGCCCGGCTCCAAGGACTGACTCTTAGCCGTCCAAGAACTTCTGTACCTGCCGCTCGCGGTAAGCGGGGCTGACCGTAAGACCAGCACCGCCGTCGGGCAGCGTCACCGCTCCATCGGGCTTAAGCACGGCAGGTGATCCGCTACCTGAGACGCCGACCGTTGCTGCCAGCCCGAGCAGGCCGCCGGCTCCCATGTCGGAGGAGATCGTCTGCGGCGCGCTCCAGGCGATAAACGGCCAGCGGATGAAACCGAACGGCGAGTGCAGCCGCGAGCGCATCCCGTTGATGATCTTCTGCTGGTTGACGACGCGCGTGAGGTCGTTGTCCGACGCGTTGCATTCGTTCTTTCGCGTCCGCGCCAGAGCTAGCGCCTGCTTGCCGTCGATGTGGTTGGTGCCGGCTTTCAGCCGCAGCGTGTAGCCGCCGTTGGCAAAGCCACCGTTGATCTTCGAGATCACGCAGCCGCCGGTGAAGTCGATCCCGCCCATCGAATCGACGAGGTCGGGGAACTTGTCAAAGTTGACGACGATCACGTGGTTGATCTCAATCCCGAGATAGGAGCGCAGCGTGCGGATTGAGAGCGCTGCGCCGCCGAATGCGAAGGCAGCGTTGACCTTGTTTAGTCCGTAGCCGGGGATCTCGACGACGGTGTCACGCGGGATCGAAAGCTTCGAGCCGTGGCCGCCGCCAACGCGCATCAGTTGGATCGAGTCGGAGCGGCTCGGCCCGGAGGTCGCTGCGCCTGGTTCTTTCGTTCCTTTTGCGCGCAGGTCGGAGCCGAGAATCAGAACGTTGGTCGGTGAGACGATCGGCGAGCCCGGTTGGTTAAGCGCCGCTTTCGCTTTGCCGTCAACTTGATCTTGGAGGAACTGGGCGCTGAAGAGGAAGATCACAAGCGTTAGAGCGACCCAGCCGATTACGGCGAGCACGAAGCTCTTGATGATCCGCCTCAGCGTCCACTTCTTGCGTTGGCGCTTAGCTCTTGGCTGGCGCCGCTGGCGCGGCTGGCGTGGCGCTTTCCCGGGAGCCTCTGGCGGCTCGGTCGGCCGCACCCCTGGCCGCGAGCGGTAGACGTTGTAGCTGGCGGTGGGGTCGCGCTCGGGCGGCCCGCTTGGCTTTCGAGGCTCGGGTGACACTGCCGGTATGGTGGCGGCTGTGGCGGCTAACTGCGTAATCGGCGTTGATATCGGGGGCACGAAGATGCTCGTCGGCGTTGTCGACGAGTCGCTCGGAGTGCTGCACCGGATTCAGCACTCGACCGATGAGGGCGACACGACAGAGCTGCTCGACCGGCTCGCTGAGATGATCGATGAGGCGATCGAGGCAGCGCCCGGAGAGGTGCTGGGCGTGGGCTTCGGCGTGGCTGGGATTCTCGACGCGAAGGCGGGAATGATCGCGGCTTCGCCTCACCTGCCTTTGGTCGGAGTGCCGTTCGAAGCGCTGATGGGCGAGCGCCTTGGCGTGCCCGTCGCCGTAGATAACGACGGCAACACGTCGATGCTGGCCGAGTGGCTTCATGGCGCCGCGAAGGGAGCGAGCGATGCCGTGATGCTGACCGTCGGCACCGGGATCGGTGGCGGCATCGTCGCCAACGGCGGCCTTGTGCGTGGCAGCAGCGGTGGCGGCGCTGAGTTCGGCCACATGGTGGTTGAGCAGGACGGCGAGCAGTGCAGCTGCGGCGGCCGCGGCCACTTCGAGTGGTACGCCTCGGGCGATGCGATCGGCCGCGCCGGCGAGCGGGCAGTCGCAGCGAATCCTGACTCGGCGCTGGCACTGGCAGCGGCGGAGGCGCGCGAGGTGACCGGCGCGCTAGTCACCGAACTGGCCCACGACGGCGACGCGGCATCGATCGAAGCGATCGTCGAAGTTGGCAGCCGATTGGGGCAGGGAATGGTTTCGATCGCCAACATCTTTAACCCAGAGCTGATCGTCGTTGGCGGCGGCGCGATCGCTGCCGGTGACCTGCTCTTGGATCCTGCGCGCCAGGTAGTCGCCCGCGAGGCGCTCGCTTCGCTCGGCGCCAACGTCAGCGTCGTGCCGGCCGAGTTTGGCGCCGACGCAGGCCTGATCGGCGCGGCGGTTTTGGCCTTCGAGCAGTTGGCGCAGTCGTGAGCGCCGCCGTGAGCGGGCGGCTGATCGTCTGCCCAACGCCGATCGGCAACCTCGAAGACATCACGCTGCGCGCCGTTGAGGCGCTGCGCAGCGCTGACGTGATCGCCTGTGAGGACACGCGCACGACAAAGGTGCTGCTCGACCGCTACGAGATCACGACGCCGCGCGTTCGCTACGACGAGCACGCGGAGAAGCGAGCCACCCCTGGGCTGATCAAGCGGATCGGCGGCGGTGAAACGGTCGCGCTTGTTAGCGATGCCGGCACGCCGCTAGTCAGCGACCCAGGATTCGTGCTGCTGCAGGCGGCGCTGGCGGCTGGGCTGACGGTCGAGGTGCTGCCGGGCCCCAGCTCAGTGCTGACGGCGCTCGTTGCCTCGGGACTTCCAGCCGAGCGCTGGCGCTTCGTTGGCTTCCTGCCGCGCAAGCGCGGTGAGCTGCTTGAGCTGCTTGAGAACGATGAGACGCTCGTCGCCTTCGAGTCGCCGCGGCGCGCCGGGGCGACGCTGGCGCTGCTGGCGGGGCTCGATGCTGAGCGTCCGGTCGCGCTCTGCCGCGAAATGACAAAGCGCTTCGAGGAGGTTGTCCGCGGCAGCGCCGCCGAACTTGCCGAGCGCTACCGCGCGGCGCCACCGAAAGGCGAAGTTGTGCTCGTGATCGGCGCAGCGCAGGCCGGCAGCAGCGACCGCGTCAGCGCCGAGCAGGCAGTCCGTGAGCTAGTCGCCGCGGGCGCCAAGCCGCGCCCAGCGGCGACAGTTATCGCCGGGCTAACCGGGCTAACCGCGAACGAGCTCTACCGCGCTGTTGCCGCCTCCGGCGACTGAGCGGCTAAGCGGTGGGGAAGAGCTGCGCCAGCGCCGCGCTGCGTAGCTGCGGCGCCATGAAGTGGAAGGTCACGCCGACGTTCAGGTCCTGCGCAGTGGCGGGCAGCGCGGCGAAGTCGCTTGCCGGCTCGAGCACCTGCGAGATGACGAACTCGGCGCGGATCAGCGGGTCGATGAACGAGAAGAGCGAGCGGTAGAGCGTGTCGTCATCGGGGCGATCGGCGGCCGCTAGCGGGATCGCCAGCGGTGGCAGCTCGGTCGCGCCGAGCAGGTCGCCGTCGTCGAGCCGCGGAGTCATTAGGAAGGCTGAAACTCCTGGGCGCCCGCGAACCATCAGCGACCACAGCAGCACGTCGGCGCCGCGCACGTCAGGAAGAAAACCGGTGTGGACGTGGATCACGCGCAGGCCGGGCAGCTCAAGGATCTCGGCTGGCATGATTCCGCCGCCGCTGAACAGCAGCAGCTCGGCGCCGCTGGCGGCAATCGCCTCGCGCAGCGCTGGGTCGCGGTAGCCGCTGACGGCAACGCGCTCGACCGGAGCGCCGAAATCGTCGTAAGAGAATGAGTCGAAGATCTCCGAGATCAAACCGGCAGGGTCTTCGAGCTGCCCGGCAAGCCCGTTTGTGATCGCCGCCATCAGCTGCGGGTTGCTGGCGCGAGTGCGGTGGGGGTGGAAGTTGTGTGCCCTTTCTTGGGCCTTCTCGGCCTTGGCGAGGCCACGGCCAGTCACCTTCGCCAGCGGCGAGTTGCGCGGGTCTTTGATCATCAGAATGATCCGCTCCGGCGTAATCCCGGCGCGCTTCATTCGCACCAGGTAGGCGCGCGCCTGCGGCCCTTCCCAGGCCAGCACGGTAAGTGGAATCTGGCGGCTCATCGTGCACCTGCGCTGTTGGCGACGGCGGCAGTGAAGCTGCTTTGTGCCCAGGCATTTAGTTCTGCTCGCAGCGGCAACTGTTCGTTCTGATCGATCGCCTTCAGTGCGCTGTTGAGGCACTTCAGCGACCAGCCGTCTGGATCGTTGCCAGTCGTGGCAGGCTCCGCGTTGATCAGCAGAACGCAGGTCGCGCCAGCTACAACCTCGGGCGCCGCTAGCGGCGCTTCCTTATCTGGCTTCCAGTCGGCGCTGTAGTCGGCTTGGAGTCGCTTGAAGACGTCGATCTGGCGGCAGAGCTCATTGATCTCGTCGCGCTCCGGGCCGGGCGCCGCTACGCCCTCTCCGAGCCTTGCGCTGACGACTGCGGCGCTGCTGATCTGCCCCTCGGCCGCTGCTGCGGTCGCTGGCTGGAGCGCGGCTATCTGGGCGGTGATTTCGTCGGTTTCAGCCGTCATTAGGAAGCTCCACGCTGAAGATAACGGTCGGCCTTCTCAGCGATCACGTCGGCTGCAACGGCGCCGCTGCGGCCGACGTTGAAGATGTTCGCTTCGCGGGCGGCGCGGATCGAGTCGATCCAGCCCTCGCGGTCGCCGACCAGCTCAGCTACCGCGCCGGCAATCTGCTCCGCGCTGCCAGGCGCGACGACCTTGCCGATCTGCTCGCGGACTGTCGCTTCGAATGGCTCGATTCCGAGCTCCTCGTAGCCGGGGTTATTGATCTTCCGAGGCACGTCGATGAATAGCACCGGTCGCTCGGTTCCAAAGGCGAACTCCAGCGCCGCCCCCGACCAATCGCTGACCATCAGGTCGGCGCGCTGGAGCGAATCCTGCGAGGCGACGTTCTCCTCGAGTGAGAAGTTGGGGTCGCCGGCGAAGCGCTCAGCGAGCTTGTCGATCGCTGCCGGTGTGTGCTTGCGCGTCATCGGGTGCGGCCGCGCGATCACCGCCGCGCCGGTCGCCAGCAGCGCTTCGATCACAGCCTCGCCGCAGCTCTCAAAGAGGCAGCTAGGTCCCCACGACGGCGCGACGACGATCAGTGGCTGCTCGTTCGGCGCGCGCTGCTCGTCGGTCAGCTCGGCGCGCCGCTCGATGATCGTGTCGAGTCGTCCGTAGCCGTGCTCGATCAGCTCCTTCTTCGGCAATCCCTGCAGCTCCTCGCGGCGGCGGGTCTCGGCGACCATGTAGGGGCCAACGCAGAGAATCGCTTCGTAGAAGTCAAAGCCATCGGGCTCGTAGATCATGTGCGTGCTGGCCATCGAGTGGTGGACGTAGAGGTGCTGGATGCCGAGCGAATCGGTCAGGCGGCTCTTTGGCAGCAGCTTCGTACCGAGCTGCGGCACCGTAGCGACGACGACACCAGCCTCCATCGTTTGGAAGGTGAAGCCGCGCTTGGCTCCCTCGCCGATATTGAAGAGGTGCATTCCCTCCGGCGCGTCGCTGAGCAGCGGGTCGGAGTCGCTCGAAGTCAGGTAGGCCAGCTCGCGGCCGTGGCGGCCAAGCAGCTCGCTGACGATCGGTTCGTAGTGCGGCCATGAGCCGCCGTCCTCGGCGTAGAAGGTGATCGCCCGCTGCGACTTCGTCAGCTTGCCGTACTTCGGCTTGCCGCCGTCTTTCTTGAACAGCGCCATCTTCCGCTCAGTCGCGCAGCGGATCGAAGCGGGTGTCGAGCAGGCCGCGCCTGTGGAGCTCCTCAAAGCGGTCGAGGTCCTCAACCGTGTCAACTTCGAGCCAGCCGCCTTCGACCGGCACGGCGTGAACGGCAATGCCTGAGTCGATCAGATGCTGGAGCAGGTCGGTCATGTACATCGCATCTGGCGTGCGGCCACCGAAGCGCGTTTCAGGGTCGATCGCGTCGATCGCGGCGACCATCTGCTCTGCGCCGCTGGCTGAGACTCGGATCAGGCCCATGTACTGGCCTTCAATCTCGTCAAGGCTCTTTGGCGGGTTGCCAAGTTCGATCACGTTGCCGTCGTCATCAAGCCGCAGCGTCTCAGCGTCATCGAGCGGGTCTTCCATCCTCATCGCCCAAAGGCTCTGCCAGCCAAGGTCGATCGTGATCGAGACGTCGGCGTCGTCGGCCAGCAGCGCTTTGACGATGTTCGGCTGGTAGATGATGTCGCCGTAGGCGACCAGCAGATCGTCGCCGCTGAGCAGCTGCTCGCGGGCGGCGATCAGGCTGACGACCATGTTGGTCGAATCGAAGCGCGGGTTGTGGACGCGGCGCGTGCCGTAGCTCTCGAGCTGGTCTGCGCGGTAGCCGGTGGCGATCGTGATGTCGCTGATGCCGACCCGCGCCAGCACCTCAAGCTGCCACTCCAGCAGCGGCTTGCCGGCCAGCGGCACGAGCGCCTTTGGGCGGTCTTCGGTGTAGGGCCGCAGGCGGTTGCCTTCGCCAGCAGCGAGGATGATTGCGCGCGTCATTTAGCTCTGTCCAATCAGCTGTTCGATTAGTGCGATGTCGTCAGCGTCAGTCTCGCCACGCTCGGGGTGCCACATCAGCGCGATCTGGGGGAGCGTGGAGTGAACGATCGCTTCAACGGTGCCGTCGGGGGCGGTCGCGGCCAGCTCCCAGCCCTCCGGGATGGCGCTCGGCTCCACGCCCCAATTGTGGAACGAGTTGACACTGCGGCCGTCACGGATCGGCCAATTCGCGGCCGCTGGATGCGTCGTGATCGCGTGGTCCTGTGCGACGTGGCCTTCGACCGGCACGAGCGCGCCGCCGCCGCTGTCGACGATCAGCTGAAGTCCGCGACAGACGGCAAGTAGTGGAATCGCTTCTGCACTCGCGTGCTCAAGCATTAGCGCTTCGGTGCGGTCGCGCTCCGGCGCGGCATCCGGCCCATCGACGAGGTGGGCGAGGTCGTTGCCGCCGGTCAAGACGATCAAAGCCGGGTCTGCTGCGGCGAGCCAAGCGGCCGGGTCGGCGAGTGAGTTGGGCATCGGCAGCGCAGTCAGCGCGAGTGATTCCAGCAGCGTTGCCCAACGCTGATCAAGCGCGTCGCGTCGCTCATCGCGGTCGGCAAAGAGCTCGACCCGCTGGCTGACGACGGCCCGCCGCATAGCGGCGCTCATCCGACGATCTCAATCGTTCGGCTTGAGCAGTCAAGGCTGACAACGGTCGCTGCGGCGAGCGCATTGAAGCGCGCCTCACCGACGCCGATCGCGGCCGGGAGGCCGAGCTCGGCGGCGCGCACCGCCATGTGCGAGTTGGCGCCGCCGTACATCGTGATCAGGCCGGCGATGTTGCGCGCCAGCATCCAGTCATAGCCGGGGTCGGCGGTTGGGATCAGCACCAGCTTCTCTGCGACGTCGACCGACGGGCTTTCGGGAGCGACCACTACCTCGGCCTGGACCGCGCCGTTGGTGACAAAGTTGGGCTCCGCGTCGTCCTGCTCAAAACAGCTGACGTCGCTGCCGGCGCTGAGCTGGCCCGGCAGGCAGACGGCTTGGCTGAGCAGATGCAGTTCAACCCCCTCGTCGGAGCGGCTGAGCAGGAAGTCGCGCGGGTCGGCCAGCACTTCACGGCATCGTAAGAGATCCTCGACCGCAACGTGAGCGAGTTCACCGCGAGTGACGTCAAGAGTTTCGCCGAACTGCGCGATCGCTTCCAGCGCCAGGCTCAGCCCGCGCGTGAAGACGAACTTGCCCTCCTCGCGCCCGGAGATCGCGGCCCGCGCGAAGTGATCAAAGCCCTCGGCGTCAACGGGCAATCCGAGCTCACCGAGCGCTTCCGTGATTGCTGCCGCGCTCTGCGGCTGCCATTCGAACTTCTGCGGCGCCGGCTGCTCGCTGGCGCGTTCGACGATCGGGCCGAGGTATTCGTCGGCGGCGCTGGCGTACCAAGGCGAAGTGATGTCGTAGGTGCCGGGGCGCAGATGGCCGTAGCGGGCGACCAGCTCTTCCCAGCTAAGGCTTCCCTGCTTGACAGCCCAAGCGTCGCTGCGCAGGCGGCCGAGCACGGTTTCGACCGACGCCAGGAAGCGGTCGGCCTCATCGGCCGGCAGCGCGCCACTAGCTACCAGCGATCGCAGCAGGCTGGCGGCGACGAAGCCGGCACGGGCGAGGTGGGCGAAGACCGGCGTGCCGGTGCGCCGCACTGCGTCGAGCTGCGCTGCTGCACGCTCGAGCGGCGTCAGCTCTGCGGCTTCAATCTCGTCGATCGTTGCCGCTAGCCCCGGCAGCACGGCGAGGTCATCATCGATTCGCGTAATGCCGGCGGCTGTGATCTCACGCAGCGCATTCTCTAGCGCCTCAACCTCCTCGCCGCTGAGCCCTGAATCCAGCAGTCGCTGGGAGCTCTTTGCAAAGTCCGGAGTGAGGCAGGTGAAGAGAATGTCGAACTCGACCTTGTCGTGGAGCTCGGGCTTTGCTGCCAGCTGCGCGAGGTAGGCGTCAACCAGTCGCTCGGCAAGCTCGTCTGGCAGCGAGGCCGGAATGAAAGAGTTGAAGCTGGCGCGAACATCTACGTAGGGGTGGCCGGCAACGTCGAAGAGCAGCGCGCAGGGCCGCACGTCGCGGTAGCCGTACTCGGCGCGCTGCTGGGCCCAGACCTCGTCGGTGACGAGGTAGCGATAGAGGCTGGCGGCGAGCTGCTTTGGCGTCGTGCCGATGATCTCGGCCGGGTTCCAGTCGCTCATCACGCTGAAGTGTGGGCTGGCGCCGACGATCGTCGGGCCCGGCGCGCTGCGGGCGCTGAGCGCTTCACGCGTCTGCGCGATCACCTCGTCAACGTCGGCGTCGGCGACCGCCGCCGGGCCGTGCGCCATCACGATCGGCCGTGCCTGGAGGATGTGCGTCTTCTCGCCGCAGACGGCGAACTCGATGTCGAGCGAATCGTGGCCGATCAAGCCTTCGATCCGGCGCACGGTGTCGAGAACGCCAGCCAGCTTTGCTGGGACACGCGAAGGGGTTTCGCTGCTGCGATGGACCACGAGCGTGCGCACGTCGCGCCCGGCAGTGACGGCGTCGGTCGCCTGCGATGAGTCGTCGTAGTTGATCACGTAGTAAGGCGCGCCGGTGGCGTGTGTGCGAGTCATCACAACGCCGCTGATCACGACGCCGGTCAGCATCTCTTGGACGAGAACTTGATCGTCGTCGTCGGCCTTTCCGTACGAGGCCAGCACGTCGCCGATCGCTTCCGTCAACGCTTCGGTAGTGCGCTCAACGTCGAGGATGCTGGTGTAGCGGCCGGCGCCCGATTCAAGCCAGCCATCCTCGGAGCGTGCGCTGCTGCGGATGATCAGTCGCTCGCCCGGGAGCTCGGCCAAGATCTGCTCCGTAATCAGTTCCGGCTCGCTCGCCCAGCGCTCGGCTGTGAATGAGACCTGCGCACCGATCACGCCGCCGTGGTCCATCGGGCGCAGCCGCTCGAGCGATTCCGCCTTGGTACCGAGGATGAAGCGAGCAAGGTCCTGCTTGGCGTCGAGCTCGGCCCAGTCACCTTCAAGGTCAACGGCTCCAACCTCTAGGCCCGCTGCGAGGCAGAAGGCGACGATGTCGGGCAGCGTCGCCTTCGCTGCGAGGCGGCCGTCGGCCAGCGCAGCGGTCACGAGCGCTACCGCTTCGGGGTCGAAGCGGACGATTCCGGCGAGCTCGGCGTTGGCATCCTCGGTCGTCAGCTCGCGGCCGATCTGCTCAACGTTGGTTGCTGTGAAGAGAACCTTCTCGGCCTGATCTAGGTCGCCCTGAGAGCGGTCGCTGTAGCGGCTGCGCCATTGCGAATCAACGGCGACCGCGACCTGGCCGGGAGCGCTGCTGAGCGCGGCGACCGACTGCGGGCGAAGGATCACGTCGGAGTAGGCGACGTAGGTCTGGCGCTCAGGATCGAGCCCGGCAAGACTGAGCGAGCCGGCCGGGCCGCTGTGCTGCCAATCAGGGTTGAGCACGATCTGTACATCCGGGTAGCGCTGGAGCACCTCCTCAGCGCGGTAGCCGCCGACGAAACGAACTTCGACCTCGTCGAGCGCTGCCAGCGCAGCAAGCGTCCAGTCGAGCACGCGGCCGTGCTCGGGGACTTCAACAACGGCTGAGGGAAGGCCGCCCCAGACCGCGCGGCCAGCACCGAGGATCACCGCGAGCGGCTGTTTTGTCGCGGCAGACACGTCGAAATCGTAGCGGTCGCAGCGTTGGGTGCTGGGTGACAACTACCCGCCCCGGCAACGCTGAGCGCCCTAGCTGTTGCGTGACTGAAACAGCCTTGGGGCGGCAGTCGCTCGATCCCGCCCGAGTCGTCCAATCGCACCTAATCTCGCCAGCGATGACGACCCGCACTCTCCGCTTCCTTGCCCTCTCGCTGACTGCCTTGCTGGTCAGCCCACTGACCAGCGAAGCCGATCAGTGGCAATGGCCGCTGGCTCGGCATCAGTTGAGCGGGAGGTTCGATTTTGATCGCAGCGATCCCTACCGTGCCGGCGCGCGTCGCGGCATCACGCTAAGTGGCCAGCCGGGAGCAAAGGTGCGGGCTGTTTGCAGCGGTGTTGTCAGCTTTGTTGGACCCCTCCCCGACGGGCGCCGCGGCGTAACGCTGCGCTGCGGCGGGCTGGCTGCGACCGAGCTTGGGCTGCAGCAGAGTCAGGTGAGCGGCGGCGAGACGGTGATCGCCGGTCAGCCGATTGGCTCGCTTGGCCCGGGCGCTCTGCTCAGCGTCGGCGCGCGTCTGGAAGACGAGCGCAACGGGTACCGCGACCCGCTGGCGCTGCTCGCCGCGCCGCCAACAAGCTTGCCGCTAGCGCCGCTGGCGCCCCGTGGCCGCCGCATCCCACCGGCTCCGCGGCCTGCTCCACGCGCGGCGCCGAGCGCAGGCACGCAGGCGGCGGCTCCTTGGTTGCTCGCTGCTGCCTGGCTTGGTCTCGGGATCAGTGGGGCCGCAATCGGCGCTGGAATCACGCTAAATCGGCGCCGCGAACGGAGCGAGAGGCCGCGTACGGTGGTGGCGAGGCCACATCGTCAGCACTGATCTAGCTGCAAGCTCGCCGCGTGCCTGCTCGCCCGCTAGCGTTCAGCGCGATGGCTCGGCCTGCTTTCTACGTAACCACACCGATCTACTACGTCAACGCTGCGCCCCATCTGGGGCACGCCTACACGTCGATCGCGGCCGACGTGCTGGCCCGCCACCACCGCCAGCGCGGCGATGACGTCTTCTTCTTGACCGGCACCGACGAGCACGGCGAGCCGGTCGCGCTGGCCGCCGCCGCCGAGGGAGTCGAGCCGCAGGCGCTGGCCGATCAGAACGCAGAACGCTTCCGTGCGTTGATGCCGCAGCTAGAGGCCAGCAACGACTTCTTCATTCGCACCAGCGACGAGCAGCACGTGGCCGCGGTGCAAGAGATCCTCGAACGCGTGAAAGCCAACGGCTACGTCTTCGAGGGGACCTATGAAGGCTGGTACTGCCCGCGCTGCGCCGACTTCAAGACCGCACAGGAGGTCGCCGAAGGCAACACGTGCCCAATTCACGGGATCGAACTGACGCGTGAAAACGAGCAGAACTGGTTCTTCCAGCTGTCAGCGTTCCAAGAGCGGCTCGAAGAGCTCTTCGACGGCCAGCCCGATTTTGTTCAACCGAAGACGCGCTACAACGAGGCCCGCTCGTTCCTCGCCGGCGGGCTGCAAGACGTTTCGCTCTCGCGCCGCGGGATCGACTGGGGAATCCCTGTCCCGTGGGACCCGGACCAAACGATCTACGTCTGGTGGGACGCGCTGCTCAACTACTACACAGCGCTGACCTACGCCGAGCCCGGTGCGGACCTAACCGAACGCTTCTGGCCCGCCAATTACCAATTGATCGGCAAGGACATTCTCAAGTTCCACGCGATCTACTGGCCGGCGCTGCTGATGGCCGCCGATCTGCCGGTACCGCGGCACCTCTTCGTCCACGGCTTCCTGCTGATGGACGGCGAGAAGATGAGCAAGTCGCTCGGCAACGTGCTCGACCCATTCGCCGTGATCGAGCGCTACGGCGCCGACGCGCTCCGCTTCTATCTGCTGCGTGACGTTCCGTTCGGCTCCGACGGGTCGGTTTCGGCCGCCGCCTTTGAGGCCCGCTACGAAAACGAGCTGGCCAACGAGTACGGCAACCTCGCTGCTCGCACAATCGCGATGGTCCACCGCTACCGCGAAGGCCTCGTCCCGGCCGTGCCGCTCGACGGTGAGTTGGCGAGCGACTTCGAAGGCTTGCCTGAGCAGGTAGCTGCGCTGATCGACAAGGCCGAAGTGACGCAGGCGCTGGAAACAATCTGGGAGCGCGTCCGTCGCTGCAACCAGTACGTCGAAGAGCGCGCGCCGTGGACGCTCGCCAAAGATGAAGCCAACAGCGATCAGCTTGATGTTGTGCTGGCATCGCTCTGCGAGGCGCTGCGTTCGCTGACGGTGCTACTGGTGCCGTGGCTGCCAGCTAGTGCCGAGAAGCTGCTGGGCGCGCTGGGCGCCAGCGACGACAGCTTCGCCGCTGCGGCCTTTGGCAGCGGCTCGCTGGCGGCGATTGAGAAGATCGAGCCGATGTTCCCGAAGGATCCTGACGAGGCGAGCTAAGGCGCAGCGATGATCGACAGCCACACCCATCTTGACTTCTGTGACCCTCCGAACGCCGAACTCGTGGACGAGGCGCTTGCAGCCGGAGTGACGAAGATCCTCACCGTCGGGACCGACGCCGCGAGCTCGCGCGACGCACTGGCTGCGGCGGCGGAGTTCGCTGCCGTATTCGCTGCTGTTGGTCACCATCCGAACAACGCGACCGGCTTCTCCGGCGCCGACCGCGCCGAGCTACGCGAGCTGGCCTCCGACCCGCTCTGCCACGCCGTCGGTGAGACCGGCTTCGACCAGTACCGCGAGGGCGCACCGCTCGAGGACCAGCGACTGGCCTTCGAAGCTCAGATTGAGATCGCTGGTGAGCTTGGCAAGCCGCTGATCATCCATACCCGCGACGCCGACGATCTCTCAATCGACACGCTGCGTGAGCGGGCCGAGGGGGTTCGCGTGATCCTGCACTGCTTTACGATGCCGACGCGGCTTGAGGAGTGCCTCGCCGAAGGCTGGTGGATCTCATTTGCTGGCAACGTCACTTATCCAAAGGCAGCTGAGCTGGCTGAAGCTGCCGCGCTGGTGCCGGACGATCGGCTGCTGGTCGAAACCGACGCGCCCTACCTGACGCCGCAGCTTCGCCGCCGCGAGCGCAACAGGCCCGCAAACGTGGTTCATACAGCCGAGTTTGTGGCTGCGAAGCGCGGCGTCGATTACGCAAGCTTCGATCAGATGGTTGAGCGCAACGCGGCAGAACTGTTCGGTTGGTGAGCGCCGTGGTCGCCGAGCCAGAGGGCGAGCTTCCGGTTCAGCCAAGTCTGCGCCGGATCCGTGAATTTGATGTTCGACCCAAGCACGACCTTGGCCAGAACTTCCTGATCGATTCCAACATCCTCGGCGTGATCGACCGCCTTGCCGAGCTTGGCCCCGATGATGTTGTGCTTGAGATCGGCGGTGGCCTCGGCGTTCTCAGCGAGCACCTAGCGCCGCTCTGCCGCCACCTGCACGTGATCGAACTCGACCAGGCGCTGGTGCCGGCGCTCGAGGACGCGCTCTCGAATAACTCAAACACGACGCTGCACATCGGCGACGCGATGGTGCTTGATCTGGTCGAGTTAGACCCACCGCCGACGAAGGTCGTCGCCAACCTTCCGTATGGCATCGCGGCGACGGTGATTCTGCGCAGCGTCGAGTTGCTTCCGCAGGTCACGCGCTGGGTCGCGATGGTGCAGCGCGAGGTTGGCGAGCGCTTCGCTGCCGGCCCGGGCGAGAAGGCCTTTGGCGCGCCGTCGGTGATCGCCCAGCTCAGCTGCGAGGTGCGCGTTGCTCGCGCGATTTCGCGCAACGTCTTCCACCCGGTCCCAAATGTTGACTCAGTCCTGATCACGCTCGATCGAATCGGCCCGCCGCCGCCCGATGATCTGCGCAAGCTCGTCCGCGCCGCATTCGCGCACCGGCGCAAGGCGCTGCCGCGCTCGCTGGCGACGGCCGGCTACGGCGGCAACGAGATCCGCGAGCGGGCCCGCGCAGCGCTCGAACGGCTCGAGTTGCCGCTCGACGTGCGCGCCGAGCGGCTCTCGCCCGATCAGTTCCGTGCGCTGCTTGAGGAGCTTGAGCGATGAGCGCGCTGCGCGAGTTGGCGCCGGCCAAGATCAATCTCGGCTTGACGCTCGGCCCGCTACGCGAGGACGGCCGCCACCGACTAGTAACGGTGATGCAGCCGGTAGCGCTTTGCGATTCGCTCGAACTTGTTCCGGCCGAGCTTGGAAGCAGTGAGGATCAGACGATCTGTCACGGCGTCGAGGGCGAGAACTTGGTTGACAAGGCGGTCGCCGGGTTCCGCGAGGCGAGCGGCTGGCGTGGCGCGGCGGTTCAGATTGAGATTGTGAAAAAGATTCCTGTCGCCGCCGGGATGGCTGGCGGCTCTGCCGATGCCGGAGCGGCTCTCCGCCTGCTTTCGCGAGTCTCAGGGATCTCCGATCAAGCGATGCTGATGGCGGTCGCACGCGAGCTCGGCGCCGACGTTCCGGGGCAGCTGCAGCCTCGGCGTTATCTTGCCAGCGGCGCGGGGGAGGAGCTGCGCGCGCTGCCCGAGGCGGCGCCGTTCGGCGTGCTCGTCGTTCCATCTGACCACGGCCTTTCGACCGCCGACGTATTCAAAGAGGCTGATCGCTTGACACTCCCGCGCAGCGCCGCTGAGCTCGAATCACGCCAAGCCGAACTGGTCGGCGCGCTCGCCGCCGGTGCTGCCTTCGCGCCGCCCGAGCTGCTCGTCAACGATCTTGAGCCAGCAGCGGTCTCGCTCGCGCCGGAGCTGACCTGGACGCTAGACGAGGTCCGCAGCGCTGGAGCCGAAGAGGCACTCGTCTGCGGTTCAGGCCCAACCGTGATCGGGCTCTTTAGCGACAGTGACGCCGCCCGTGGCGCTGCGCTGGCGCTCTCCGGCCGCACGCCAGCGCCGTTCGCTGTCGAGCCGTGGTATCCAAGCGTGATGCCCGCAGCTAATACCGACGGGGCTGCCGAGTGAAGATCCTGCCTCTGCTCGGCGCCGCAGCGCTGGCCTTCTTTCTCGTAAGGCGTCGCAAGAAGCTTGAGCTGCCTCTGATTATCGGCGGAATCCTTGTTATCGCCGGACTCTGCGCTTACGGCAGTGGCTTCGTTGTGCTGCCAAACCTCGAGGAGCTGCTGACCAGCATTGGCACGACGCTCGGCGATTGGACCTACCTCCTGGTCGGGGTGTTGGCATTTCTTGAGACGGGAGCCTTCGTCGGACTGATCGCCCCGGGCGAGACGGCGATGGTCGTCGGCGGCGTCGTCGCCGGCCAGGGCGTGATCTCGCTCGTCACGCTGATCGGCATCGCTTGGTTCGCGGCGACCTTGGGTGATCTCGTCAGCTACGAGCTCGGTCGGCGCCTCGGCCGCGAGTTCATCGTCAAGCACGGGCCGCGCTTTGGAATGACCGCCGAGCGGCTCGAGATGGTCGAGAAGTTCTTCGACAAGCACGGCGGCAAGGCGATCTTCATCGGCCGCTTCGTCGGCATCGTCCGTGCCGTTGCGCCGTTCCTCGCCGGTTCAAGTCGAATGCCGTTGCGTAAGTTTCTTCCCTACGACATTCTCGGCGCCGGGCTTTGGTCGACGACCTTCATCCTGCTCGGCTACGTCTTCTGGCAGAGCTTCGGCACCGTTCTGAAGGTTGCCAAGGAGGGCGCGTTAGGGCTAGGAATTGTGATCAGCGTGATCGTCGCGCTGGTTTGGGTCGTGCGCCACCTCAGCAAGGAAGAGAATCGCCACGCGCTAGAGCAGAAGATGCTTGCCGCGCTCGACCGCCCGGGGCTGCGCTTCCTGCAGCCGCTCGTGCGTTGGGCGCAGGGACCGCTGCGGTTCTTCATCGCGCGGATCACGCCTGGCACGACGGGTCTTGACCTGACGACGCTGCTGGCCTTCGTCGCCGTCGGCGCGTTCTCCTACTTCGGCTACTGGATCGTGATCGCCGATCGCGGCTACGGAGCGATCGATAAGCAGGTTCAGGGGTGGGCGGGCGATCTTTACAACCCGATTGCCGTCGACGTCGCAAAAGTTCTGACGACGCTCGGCGCGCCACTGCTGATGTTCACGCTCGCCACCGTCGTCACGATTGCGCTGTTGGTTCGCCGGCACTTCCTCGAGGCCTTCGTGCTCGGAGCCGGGATGCTGATGACAATTGGCTCAGTGCAGCTCGGCAAACTAGTGCTCGAGCGCCCGCGCCCGCCTGACGCGCTGATCCATGTAGCCGGCTCCTCCTACCCATCGGGGCACACCGCCTACGCCGTCGCCTGGGTTGTTTTGGCGGCTATCGCTGTTCGATTGGTCCCGGCGCTGAAAGGCAAGTGGTGGATCGTCGGCGTAGCCTTCGTCGTGCCAGTTCTCGTCGGCGCGACGCGCGTCTATCTGCAAGTCCACTGGCTCTCCGACACGCTTGGCGGTGGCGGCGGGGCGATGGCCTGCTTTGCGCTAATGGCGATCATTGCGCTATTCGTCAAGGTCGTGCGCGATACTGCGCCGAAGGATCCAAATGGGTAACGAAACGATCATTCTTCTTGTCGGCGGTTTTAGCGTCGTCTTTGGCACCGCCGCATGGGTGGGGCTGATGGCCGCACCGGCCTGGCAGTCCTACAGCACTCTCTGGCAGCGGCTCGCCGGCGTCTTCCTATCGCTCTACGCCCTCGCCGCCTTCATGGTTGTTGGCGTCGCGCTCGGCGCAGTTGTGATCTGGTTCTGGGACCGGGTCTCTGCCTGACGGCGCAGCGCGCGTAGAATCGTCCGATGTCCACATCGGCGCACCGGCGCTCTGCTCCGCTGGATCTTGAGGCGCTCGAAGCAATTACCGATGCTGTTGAATCGGGCGCTGGCCTACCAGAGGTCGTCCGGGCTGCTGCCCGCGCGCTTGAGGCCAGCCTCGCGGTAAGCGATAGCGCTGGCCACGTGCTGGCCGTAGCGGCGCGCTCAACTTCCGATGAGGCTTCGCTGCTAGCCGACGGCAGTGGCGTGGAGTTGATCGAGCTGCGCGTCAGTGACGCGCCGGTAGGAACGCTGCGGCTAAGGGCTCGCGGCGAGCTTGATGGTTCGTTGCTGCGACTCGTCACGACCTTGATCAGCTCCGAGGTCGAGCGCGTCCGCGCCCCGTCGCGCGCTTCGGCCGAAGCTGCCGAAGTTTTCCTCAGCGCGCTGCTAGCACGCGAGCTTGATAGCGCCGAAGCCGTCACGGCGGGCGCCTTGGAGCTGGGGACGAGCCTTGAGCGCGGCGCCAGCATGATCGTCGTCCGCGCTCACGCTCACGTCGCCGCTGGCGAAGGACGCCGCGCGCGAGTTTTGTCGCTCGTCGATCGAGCTGCCCGCGGCGTTGTCGCCGATTCTCTAAGTGCGCTGACGGCTCCGCGCGAGCTTCCCGGAGACGACGTCGTCGTGCTGCTGGCAAGCGGCGATGATGCACTGGCGGCCCGCGCCGCCGAGGCGATCCGCGGCGAACTGCTCTCCGGGCTGGCCGGTCACAGCGTGACGATCGGTCGCAGCCGCCCCTGCGACGATCCAGCTCAGCTCGATCGCGCAGCGGCCGAGGCGCTGCTGGCGGTCAACGTTGCCGAAGGCGACGACGAACGCCCGGTGCTGGCCTTCGAGCAGACCGGCGCTTACCGGCTGCTGCTCTCGGCGATGGCCGACAACCCCGAGGAGCTCCGGCGCTTCTACGCTGAGACGGTCGAACCGCTGGTCGCCTACGACGAGCAGTACGAGACCGACCTGATGCTGACGGTCGAAACCTTTCTTGAGGCCGACGGCAACGTCGCCGGCACGGCCCAGCGGCTCTTCACCCACCGCCACACAGTTCGCTACCGGCTCGAGCGGGTCCGTGACCTCTGCGGTCATGACGTTGGCTCAAGCGACGGTCGCGAGAAACTCAGCCTTGGTCTGAAGGCGATGCGAGTGCTTGGCATTCCACGTCGTGGTGGCCCGGCCGGCGAACCTGGCCTCAGTGGCGGCCGCGTTTCGAAACCACACTGAGCGGTGGCTCGCAGCCAAATGCCGTCAGCGCTTATCATCAGGTGAGTCCCTTTGGGGGGTGGTGTAACGGCAGCACAACGGCCTTTGGCGCCGTTAGTCGGGGTTCGAATCCCTGCCCCCCAGCTGAAACAGCTGCAGGTGTTCGCCCGGATGTGCGCTTTCGGCTCCTGCGCTCTACGATGGGGACGTGTCCGCTTACACAGCCGTCATTTTGGCCGCCGGCCAGGGGACACGCATGCGTTCGCGCACGCCGAAGGTTCTGCACGACCTCTGCGGTCGCTCGCTGATCGAATGGACGCTCGTCGCTGCGCGTGAAGCAGGCTGCACGAAGCTGATCGTTGTCGACTCGGCGTCGCGCCCGCTTGATGGTTTGCTTGGCGACGATGTTGAGGTCGTCGTCCAGCCCGAGGCCGACGGAACGGCCGGAGCCGTAGCGGCCGCGATCGACGCACTGCCGAGCGGCAGTCCGGTCGTGGTCCTCAGCGGCGACGTGCCGTTGATCAGCCCCGAAACGATTCGTGAACTGGTTGAGGTCCACGAGCAGAGCGCCGCCGCCGCCACGGTCGCGACAGCTTTGCTTGAGGACCCGAGCGGTTACGGGCGCGTCGTTCGCGGCGCCGATGGATCGCTCGAGAAGATCGTCGAGACCAAAACCGACGGCGACGCGACGGCAGAAGAACTTCTGATCGGCGAGGTCAATAGCGGCGTCTACGTCTTCGACGCCGCTGCACTGACCGCCGCCCTCCCGGCCGTAGGCAGCGACAACAGTCAGGGTGAGCGTTACCTGCCGGCTGTGCTGCCGTTGATCGCTGCCGCTGGCGGCACCGTCACCGCCCACGCTGTCGATGACCCATCGATGCTGCTCGGCGTCAACGACCGTGTTGACCTTGCTGAGCTGCGCGACCTTGCGCAGATGCAGATCATCGAGGCGCACCTACTTGGCGGCGTCGACATCGTCGCGCCGGCCTCAACCCAGATCGATGTCGGAGTTGAGATCGGCGCCGACAGTGTGATCGAACCTTTCACTGCCCTCTGCGGCGCGACGACGGTCGGCGAGCGTTCGACGATCGGTCCTGATTCGACTTTGACCGACGCCACGATCGGCGACGAGGTAACCGTGCTGCGCAGCCACCTGACCGACTGCGAAGTGCGCAGCCAAGCGAGCATCGGCCCCTTCTCACATCTGCGCCCAGGTTCGCTGGTGCGGGAGCGCGCCAAGGTTGGCGCCTTCGTTGAACTTAAGAACGCCGACATCGGCGAGGGCGCGAAGGTTCCTCACCTGTCTTACGTCGGTGACGCTGACGTCGGCGCAGGCGCAAACCTCGGCGCGGGGACGATCACCGCCAACTACGACGGCGTCAATAAGCACCGCACAGTCTTCGGCGAGCGTGTCCACGGCGGTGTGCACGTCTCCTACATCGCTCCGGTTGAGCTAGGCGACGACTCTTGGACGGCGGCCGGCAGCGTGATCACTGAAGGCGTGCCGCCGGGCTCGCTGGCGATCGGTCGCGGCCGACAGGAGAACAAGGACGGCTACGACGAGCGCCGCAAAGCTGACGGAGCGGATAAGAAATGACCGATCTCGCGCCTAGACTCCCGATCGAAATGGTGACTACGCAGAGCGGCCTGCAGCCAGCCACCAGCATCCCGATCGATTACGACAAGCGGATGATGGTCGTCTCCGGCCGCGCTCACCCCGAGCTTGCGTCGAAGATCGCCGAGCGCCTCGGCGTCGATCTCGGGCCAGTCACGCTGAAGACCTTCTCCAATGGCGAGGTCTACTGCCGCTTCGATGAGTCGATTAGAGGCGCCGACGTCTTCATCGTCCAACCGACCTGCGGCAACCCGGCCACCGGAGTGACGGCAAACGACGCGCTGATGGAGCTGATGGTGATGATCGACGCCGCTGTCGGCGCATCAGCCCACCGCGTGATCGCCGTAACACCGTGGTACGGCTACTCGCGCCAAGACAAGAAGTCGGCCCCGCGCGAACCGATCAGCGCCCGGCTCGTGGCGCGGATGCTCGAATCGGCCGGCGCCGACCGCGTACTGACGATGGACCTTCACGCTGGCCAAGTTCAAGGCTTCTTCCAGATCCCGGTCGATCACATGACGGCAATGTTCATGCTGACGCAGTACTTCGAGGATCTCGGTCTCGATGACCTCGTCGTCGTATCGCCTGACGCCGGCCGCGTGAAACTGAACAAGAAGTTCGCTTCCAAGATCGGCGCCGGACTGGCGATCCTTGACAAGGAACGCCCTGAGCACCAGGTCGCCGAAGTTGGCTACGTGATTGGTGACGTCGCCGGTAAGAACGCAGTGCTCGTTGACGACATGATCGATACCGCCGGCACGCTCGCCGTCGCAGGCCAGGCCGTGCTCGAGGCCGGCGCGACGAGCGTCTATGCCGCTGCCACTCACGGCATTTTCAGTGGCGCCGCATGGGAGAACCTCGCCAGCGCCAACTTCGAACAGATCGTCGTCACCGACACCGTGCCACTTCGCTCCGGCGCGCCCGAGAACGTTCGCGTACTGACCTGCGCCGACGTGCTGACCGACTCAATCCGCCGGATCTTCACCGACGATTCCGTCAGCGAAGTCTTCGGCGGCGAGAACCAGCTCTTTTAGCTTCCGCCGCCGATCACGAAGCCGCGCTCTACGAGCGTCACTACGGCGCTCTCAAAGGCCCCAAAGTCGCGCGCTAGAAGATGCTCGATCGGCCGCCCGCTTGGCCCTTCGGTACGGACCCAGAGCTTCAGCACTTCAGGCCCGACGCATGCCTGAGCCTCTTCTGTCAGCTGCAGCAGGATTGGCAGCTCCGGACGGTGATCAAGGCTGTCGGAGATTATCTCGATCGGATTGCTGTCGAGCGCCGCGCAGAGCTCTTCATCGCTAAGACCAAGCTGCCCCATCAACAGTACGGCTGCGCTATCCATCGCCTGGCCCGTCAGTCGCCGCGGGCTTGAAGCCGTGCGGCCGGCTCGCGCTTCTGCTCGCCGGGCCAGAAGCCTGTGATGTAGCGGAAGCCTGACGCGCCGGCGCGGGTGAATGTTGCCGTCGTAACAGCGATGATCGAACCCTTGATCGCGGCCGCAGCGATCACTTCAGGCCAGCTGGCCAGCTCGGTTGTGGCCGTCGGCGGTTCGCTCCCTCGCGTCCGCTCCCAGCCGTCGATGAAGGTCGACTCGCCAACGCGCTTGGCGAGCACGCTGCCGAGCAGGATGCCGATTGGCATGAAAAGAATCTTTGCGATCACGCTGCCAGAGTACAGACAGCGCCGTGGCTGATGCGCGACCGGCGCCGGCCGCCCAGCAGCCCTTTACCCTCTCTGGTGGTGTTTCTTCCGCGGATCTGGCTTTTCGGCCTGCTCATCTTGCTGTTCCTCGCCGCCTCGTTCTTCGTGGCACGCTGGCTGACGGCCGAAAATCGCGAACGCGGCGCCGTTGTCGATCTGCTCCATCTTCAGAAGGAGGGTGACTCGGCAGGGATGCTGGCGCTGCTCGATGGCTGCTCGCAGAAGCCAAAATGCCGCGCCGATGTGCTCTCCAATGCGCGCCAGCTCCGCGGTGGTGGGCCTCTGACCATCCTTCGTTACGACTCCGGCAGCTCCTACGCCTTTGGCAGCGCCGAGGGCGCCTCGCGCGTTGCTTGGGACCGCGGCGGCGCAACGCCGGCGGTTGTTCAGTGCGTCTCGGTTGAGCGCCGCGGCCTTGCCTTCTTCGGTGGCAGCATTGTTCTGCACGCGATCAGTCGACCGGTCGGCGGGGAGTCGGCATGCCCAGGCTAGTTGCGATCTGTGCCCTGCTGCTGACGCTGGTCGCGCTTCCAGTTGCCAGCGCCGACGCTGCAGAGGCACCCGACGGCGCGGTCCCGAGCGCGCAGACGCTCTACCGCGACGGCCCGTCAGGCCGCTACCTGGTCGACGGCAGCTGGCTGCGTCGGCTCGACCCCAACAACATTGGACTTAGCCAGAGCTGGCAGAAGCAGACGACGACAGCAGATTGGACGCCGACCGTCGTTCCTAACGCATGGAACGCTGGCGACGACAGCATGACCTCCTACCTCGGCTCAGTCGGCTGGTACCGCAAGGATTTTCGCCTGCCCCCCGGCGCACCCGACCGCGCTTGGGTGATCCGCTTCGAGCAGGTCAATTTCTCAGCGACGGTCTGGCTCAACGGGGTTCAGATCGGGGTTCACTCCGGCGCCTACGAGCCGTTTGAGCTGCGCCTGCCGAAGGCGCTCGTAAATGCCGGCGCGGCCAACAGTCTGGTCGTCCGAATCGACAGTCGGCGGACGATCAATGACATGCCGCCGGCCCGCAACAACGAGTACGGGCAACCGCTTGGTGGCTGGTGGAATTACGCTGGGATCCTGCGAGAGGTTTATCTGCGTGCAGTTGATCAGATCGACATCACCTCGGCAGACGTTCGCCCCGATCTGCCATGCCCAAGCTGTGCTGCCAGCGTTAACTGGCAGGTCAAGGTCAGCAATCTCGGTAGTGCGACGCGGACCGTCACCGTCGCCGGGCGCTTTGGTCCGACGCGACTGACGATCGGCACGGCGACGCTTCGCCCTGGCGCGTCGGCAACGCTGACAAAGCGGCTGGCCGTCGCGAAGCCGAAGCTTTGGTCGCCCGCACACCCGAACCTTTATGACGCCTCGCTGGTTGCCGCGATCGGTGCGCGAACAGTGCAGCGCTACACGCGCCACGTTGGCGTCCGTTCGATCGCGGTTGACAGCAGCGGCCGTTTAACACTCAACGGCCAGCGGCTCGACCTTCGCGGAGTCGGCATGCACGAGGACGCGCCCGGCCGTGGCTTCGCGATCGACAACGCCATCCGCGACAAAGAGATCGGCTGGGCGCGCGAGCTCGGCGGGCTCGTGCTGCGCGCTCACTATCCACTCCACCCGTACACGCTGCAGCGTGCCGACGAGCTCGGAATGCTGGTCTGGTCGGAGGTCCCGGTTTACCAGATCCCCGACCCGCAGCTTGCGATTGCCGCCAACCGCGCCCGCTACGTCGCAGCGGTCGCTTCGATGGTCGAGGTCAATCGCGACCACCCTTCAGTGATGGTCTGGTCGGTCGGCAATGAGATGGCCTCGAACGCCGATGATTCTCAGGCCAGCTACATCGCTGCCGCCGTGGCAAAGGCCAAGCAGCTTGACCCAAGCAGGCCGGTAGGGATCGCCGCCGGCGTCCCCGGTAGCAGCTGCGAAAGCGCCTACGACCCGCTCGACGTGATCGGCCTGAACGATTACTACGGTTGGTACACCGGCTCGAGCGGAACGATCGCCGATCGCGATCTGCTCTCCGATGCGCTCGACGCGGCTCGTAAGTGCTTCCCGAAGAAGGCGCTGATGATCACCGAGTTCGGTGCCGAGGCAAGCGCCGCGGGGCAGCCCGAGGATCGCGGTACGTGGGCCTTCGCGAATGAGCTGATCAAGTTCCACCTAGGTGTTTATGCGACGAAGCCATGGCTCTCCGGCTCGCTCTACTGGGCGCTCCAGGAGTTCTGGGTGCGCCCGGGCTGGGAAGGCGGCAACCCGCTGCCGGCTCCACCCCTGTTCCAGAAGGGATTGGTCAGCTTCGCCGGCGCGAAGAAGCCAACCTTCGATCCGGTCGCGAAGGCCTTCAAGGCCGTCAAGCAGGTCGGTTCGACGCGTTAAGTTGGTCTGCTTTCGGCCCGTCAGAGCGCCTACGCGGCGCGATCCCGCTACCATCGAGCGCCGCTGATGGCTCAATCGACGAACTCAACACTCAACGCTTCTCCGCGCGAACCGGACGGCTCGCGCGCCACCCGTAGGCTTCGCCGCGAGGGTCAGGTTCCTGGCGTTCTTTATGGCGGCGAGGGTGAGCCGATCTCATTCTCGGTCGACGGCCGCGAGCTTCGCGCCGCACTCCACGCTTCCGGCGCCGTTGTCGACCTAGTTGTCGCTGGCACCAGCGAGCCAGCCGTGCTGAAGGACGCCCAGCGCCATCCCGTTCGCGGTGAGATGACTCACGTAGATTTCGTGCGCGTCAACCTGAAGGTCGCGATCCAGGCAGTCGTGCCGCTAATCGTCGTTGGCGCTGAGGAGTCACCCGGCGTTGTCGAAGGCGGCGTCGTCGACCAGCCGATCCGCGAAGTCAATGTCGAAGCGCTGCCGAACGAGATTCCGGAATCGATCGAGATCTCGGTCGCAACGCTCAACATTGGTGAGACTGCACCGCTCTCATCGGCTGTTGTTCCGGCTGGTGTGACCTTGCTCGACGAGGACGACCTAGTTGTTGTCTCGCTGCTCGCTCCACGGCTCGAGATCGAAGAGACGATCGAAGAGGAGACCGCGCTGATCGGCGAGGACGGCGAACCTGTTGAGGGTGCTGGCGAAGAGGGAGAAGCTGGCGAAGGTGGCGGCGACGGTGGCGGCGGCGGCGACGAGTCGGGCGAGAAGTCCGACGACGACGCTGGCTAGTCCTCACTCCGCGCCGTAGCATCAAACCGTGGGCCGCTTCTTCTCACGCGCCGAGCCTGTCGACTGGCTGATAGTAGGCCTTGGCAATCCCGGCGCCGGCTACGAATGGACGCCTCACAACGTCGGCTTTCAGGTCATCTCCGAGCTGTCGAAGCGCTGGGAGCTAGGCCGGCCGAAGAAGAGCTTCAACGGACTGATCGTTAGCGGCCGCGTTGGCCCGCTTGGCGGCCCGGCTGTCCGTGTAGCGCTGCTTGAGCCGCTGACCTACATGAACGACTCGGGCAACTCGGCCGGGCCGGCGCGTGGCTCGCTGAAGCTAGAGCTAGACCACGTGCTCGTGGTTCACGATGAGATTGACCTGCCGTTTGGTCAGCTCCAGTCCCGGCTCGGCGGCGGTCTGGCTGGCCACAACGGCCTCAAGTCGCTGCGCAAAGGTTTTGGCTCCGACGAGTTTGGCCGTCTGCGGATCGGAGTCGGAAGGCCGTCTTCGACCGACCCAGCGAGTGTCTCCGACTATGTGCTTGGCCGCTGGCAGCAGCCCGACGGTGAGGTCGAGGCGCTCGTCGCGTCGGCGAGTGATTTAGTCGAGCAGATCGTGCTGGGCCAGGTTGCGCTTAGCGGTTCGGGCTAGGGGAGCACAGCCGTGTCGCTGAGAGGGCTGCTTGGGGCGCTGGCGAACGACCCGCAAGGAGAGCGGCTACTGAGCGATGGCGGCGACGCCTTCGTTTCGCGCTCGCTTCGTCCTTACGCGATCGCTGCGCTGCTCGATAATCAGGCATCGAAGCCAGGCATCGTCGTCGCCGGCGATGACAGCGAGGCACAGGCGCTGGCGGCCGACCTCAGCCTCTGGCTGGCGCCTCGGCAAGTTCGTTTCTACCCCAGCCGTGGAGTCACCTACGAATCGCACCTCGCGCCGCCGCCGCACCTCGTTGGGCTGCGTGTCGCGGCGCTCGACGCGCTGCTCGACCCGCCCGCAGGTGAGCCGCCGGTCGTCGTCGTTTCGGCCGTGGCGCTCTCCGAGAAGGTGCCTGATCCAGAGCTGCGCCCTAAGGGCTTCGCGCTGCGCAAGGGTGACCTGATCGATCTCGATGAGGTTGCGCTCCAGCTTGTCGCCGCAGGCTACGAGCGCGTCTCAGAAGTTGCCGAGCGCGGCCAGTTCGCAATCAGGGGCGGGATCCTCGACTGCTTTCCAGCGACCGAAGATCATGCTGTGCGCGTCGATTGTTTCGACATTGAGATCGAATCGCTGCGCCACTTTTCGACCTTCACGCAGCGATCGCTCGGCGAGATTGAGCTGGTCGAGATCGCGCCGGCCGCTGAGCTTGCCGCCGAGCACCGTGAGCTAGCCGAGATCGCAGCGCTCAGTGAGGTCGACGAGCGCCCCGACATCGCCGACCTGCTTCCGGTCGACCGCTTTCAGGCCTTGCTCGACTTAGTGCCAGCCGAGGCACTCGTAATTGTCGGCGCCGCCGAAGAGATTGCTCCTGCGCTCGGCGATCACTGGCAGGACGTCTGCGCCGCGTTCCACGACGCCGACGCCCACCACCTCTACGTCGCTCCCGATGCCGTACAAGCGGCCCTTGTGAGCCGCGCGATGACGCGGATCTCATCGCTTCTATCGGGGCAGCCGATAGAGCTCCACGCGCAGGCCGCGGAGTTCGCTGCCCAGTCGCTGGCTGAAGCTGAACCGGAGCTAGAAAGCCTCGTGCGTAGCGGCTACACGGCCGTTGTCGCATTCTCGCGGCGTGGCGAAGGCGAACGGGTTGCGCACAACCTCGCGCGGCTTTCGGCCGATTGGCTCGAGGATTCGTCGGCTCCGCTGGGCGCCGACGGGGAGCTGCTCTTTTCGCTCGCCGCGCTGCGCAGCGGTTTCGTCGCCGCCGGGGCAAAGCTGGCGGTGATCCCGGAGCGCAAGCTATTCCGCCGTCGTCGCGCGCCACGCAGCGACGACCAGCCCGAGCGGCTTGGCCGTTTCGCCTCACTCTTTGAGCTACGCACCGGTGACACCGTCGTTCATGAGGATCACGGCGTAGCTCGCTTCGCAGGCTTCGAGACCAAGACCGTCAGCGAGATCACGCGCGATTACTTGGAGCTCGAATACGCCGACGGTGACCGCGTCTTCATGCCGGTTGACCAGCTCGCCAAGATCACGCGCTACATCGGCCGTTGTAGCCTCGAGCCGAAACTCTCGAAGCTTGGCGGCAAGGGCTGGGAGACGCTCAAGGCGCGCGCCCGAAAGGCCGCAGAGGGGCTGGCCGGCGAGCTGCTCAACCTTTACGCCGAACGACGCCGCCGTGAAGGGCGCGCCTTCTCTGAGGATTCCGAATGGCAACTCGAGTTTGAGTCGCGTTTCCCATGGCAGGAGACGGCCGATCAGGCGGCGGCGATCGAAGCCGTCAAACAGGACATGGAGCGACCGCGGCCGATGGATCGGCTGATCTGCGGCGACGTTGGCTACGGCAAGACAGAGGTTGCGCTGCGCGCCGCCTTCAAAGCCGCTGGCGACGGCACGCAGGTCTTGGTTCTGGCGCCGACGACGATCCTCGCTCAACAGCACTACGGCACCTTCTGCGAGCGGCTCGAGGACTTCCCGTTCACGGTTGACGTCGTTAGCCGCCTGCGCAGCGCCGCCGAGCAGCGCGCTTCGGTGGCCAACTTCAACGATGGCAAGACCGACATTCTGATCGGCACCCATCGCCTGCTCGGCCGCGACATGAGGCCGAAAGATCTGGGCCTGCTTGTCGTCGATGAGGAGCAGCGCTTTGGCGTCAAGCAGAAAGAGCTGCTGCGGCAGCTCAAGCTGCGCGTCGACGTGATCGCGATGAGCGCCACGCCGATCCCGCGCACGCTTCAGATGTCGCTCGCCGGGATGCGCGACATCAGCGTGATCGAAACTCCACCCGAGGGCCGCAGGCCGGTCAAGACCTTCGTCGGCGAATACGACGAGGAGCTGGTGCGACTCGCTTTGGAGCGGGAGCACGAGCGCGGCGGGCAGTCGTTCTTCCTCCACAACCGAGTTGAGACGATCGACGAGACGGCCGAGAGGCTGCGCGGGCTCTGCCCCAAATTGAGCTTCGACGTCGCCCACGGTCAGCTCAACGAGCATGACCTTGAAGAGCGAATGATGCGCTTCTTGCGCGGCGACAGCGACGTGCTGGTCTCGACCAGCATCATCGAGTCGGGGATCGACATTCCGCAGGCCAACACGCTGATCGTTGAGCGCGCCGATCGCTTCGGCCTCTCGCAGCTCTACCAGATCCGTGGCCGCGTCGGCCGCAGCCGCGAACGTGCTTACGCCTATCTGCTTTACCCGAGCGCCGCGGCGTTGACTGAGGAGGCGACGCGGCGGCTCAGCGCGCTCTCCGATTACACCGAACTTGGCGCCGGCTTCAAGATTGCGATGCGAGACCTTGAGATCCGCGGCGCCGGAAACCTGCTCGGTGATGAGCAGTCGGGCCACGTTGCGGCGCTCGGCTTCGAGCTTTATCTCTCGATGCTCGACGATGCTGTGCGCGCCGCCGGGCCACCATCGGCCAACGATCAGGATTACGAGCCGGTGCGGTTTGACGTCGATGTCGACGCCTACATCCCGACCGACTACGTTCCCTATGAGCAGGCCAAGATCGACGTTCACCGCCGCATTGCGGCGAGCCGCGAGGTCGCCGACTTGGCGCTGCTCAGTGAAGAGTTGGCCGACCGCTTTGGGCCGCTGCCAGTGGAGCTGGAGAACTTGATCCTGCTGCAGCAAGCGCGCGTCAAGCTCGGGCAGGCCGGCGCGGGGGTCGTAACGATCCGCGGCGAGCGGATGGCGATCACCCCGCTCGACTTCAGCGACGATCAGCAGAGCGCGCTAGCCGAGCAGTTGCCGCAAGCCAAGTACGAGCCGGGGCGCTCACAGCTATCGCTTTCATTGCCTGCAGAGGGCGCCGACCGGCTCATGATGATCGCCTCAGTCGCTAATGTGGTTCTGGCTGTTAGTCGCCAAACCGGTTAGCTTGGCGCGCGGCAGCTTCCTAGCACCTATTATCAAGGAACTTATGAACCACTCACATCGCTTTTTGGCGCTCGGCGCCGCAGCCATTTCAGCCCTTGCCTTCGCATCATGCGGTGGTGTTTCGGACAGCGACGTAGCCTCGGTAGATGGCACGACGATCTCGAAGACGACCTTCAACCACTGGGTAAGCGTCGCTGCCAACGCTTCGCAGGATCCGACCGCGAAGGCGGCCGGTGTTCCAGTCCCGCCGGACTACCTCAAATGCATCGCTTCGAAGAAGGCCGCTGCGCCGGCTCCCGTGAAGGGCCAGCCGGACCCAACCGACGCCGAATACAAGACCCAGTGCGCCGATCAGTTCACGCAGCTGAAGGATCAGGTCATGACCTTCCTGATTCGCTCAACTTGGCTTGAGCTGCAGGCCAGCGAAGAAGGCATCGACATCTCCGACGCCAAGGTGCAGGCCGAGTTCGACAAGGCCCGCAAGCAGGCCTTCCCGGCAGCGAAGCAGTACGCCGACTTCCTCAAGAGCTCAGGCCAGACCGAGGCCGATCTTCTTTACCGCCAGCGCTCACAGATGCTTGAGAAGGCGATCACGACGCAAGTCCAGAAGGCCTCGAAGACGGCCACTCCGGACGAGATCTCGGCTTACTACAAGAAGAACCTGGCCCAGTTCACGCAGCCAGCAACGCGCGACCTAAACGTGATCCTGACGAAGACTGAAGCTGAGGCCAACAAGGCCAAGGCAGCGCTTGAGGGCGGAGCGTCGTTCGCTTCAGTGGCGAACCAGTACTCGATTGACGCAACCTCGAAGAAGGCTGGCGGCAAGCTTCCAGCCGTCGCCCAAGGCTCGCAGGAGGGCGCTTTTGACAAGGCGATCTTCAGTGCGCCGCTGAACAAGGTTGCCGGCCCAGTCAAGACCAGCCTCGGTTATTACGTCTTCGAAGTAACGAAGGAGACGCCGAAGAAGGTTCAGACCGAAGCTCAGGCGCAGAAGACGATCAAGCAGATCGTCGTCGCCGATAAGGGCCAGAAGTCGCTTGCAGCCTTCGGCAAGGCTTACCAGACGCGTTGGAAGGAGCTGACCGAGTGTCAGACCGGATACATCGTCGCCGACTGCAACAACTACAAGGCGCCGAAGACCCCGGCAACCACACCTGGCCAGCCTGCAGCACCTGCAGCTCCTACGACGACGCCATCTGGCGGCTGATCGCCGAGCAGCCGTCGGCCTTGCGGCGCTAGCTTTAGCTCCGTGAGCAGCGACGAAATCGAGGCCTCGCTCGGCCGTCTTGATCAGCTAACCCGTCGGCTGCGGGCCGAGTGCCCGTGGGATCGCGAACAGACCGAGCGGACGATCGTCCCGCACACCGTCGAGGAGGCTTACGAGCTAGCCGACGCAGCCAACTCTGGTGATGACGCAGGGCTAGTCGATGAGCTTGGCGATGTGCTCTTTCAGGTTTACTTCCTTTCTCTGCTGCTTGAGGAGCGAGGAGTCAGCAACCTTGGTGCGGTAGCTGACCACTGCCGAGAAAAACTGATCCGCCGCCATCCGCACGTCTTCGGCGAAGTCGAGGTCGAAGGCAGCGGCGAGGTGCTGCGCAACTGGGATCAAATTAAGCGCAGTGAACCGGGCCGCGGCGATTCAATCTTCGGTTCGCTGCCGGAGAACCTGCCAGCTCCGCTTGACGCCCGCCGCGTGCAACGGCGCGCAGCATCGAGCGGCTTCGACCCGCTCGACACCGACGAAGCGATCTCAGCGCTGCGAGATCAGGTCGAAGCGGTTGGGCAGCTCGGTGAGCTCGGCGCTGGCGACGAGCAGAGCTTTGAGCAGGTCGGCGATCTGCTCTTCGCTGCCGTCAACGTGGCGCGCAGGCTGAAGGTTGATCCTGAGCTTTCGCTGAGATCGTCGAGCGCTCGCTTCCGCGGGCGGATCGAGGCCGCCGAGCAGCTGGCCCGCAGCGCAGGACTGAGCTGGAATGACTTAGATATAGATCAACAGCTTGAGTTTTACGCTCGGGCGCGAATGACAGAGGACCAATGACCAAGATCAGCAGCGTTCATGCCCGCCAGATCCTCGACAGTCGCGGCAACCCAACGGTTGAGGTTGACGTAACGCTCGCAGGCGGCGCCACAGGGCGCGCTGCTGTTCCGTCTGGAGCTTCGACGGGCGAGTTTGAGGCAACCGAGCTGCGCGATGGGGGCGCTGCTTGGGGCGGCAAGGGCGTAACGCAGGCCGTCGCCAACGTCAACGGCGAGCTAGCCGCGGCAGCAACAGGGCTCGACGCGACAGATCAGCGCGCGCTTGACGAGGCGTTGATCGCCCTCGACGGCACGCCAAACAAATCACGGCTCGGCGCCAACGCGATCCTTGGCGTTTCACTCGCCTCAGCCCACGCCGCTGCCGCCGCCGCCCAGCAGCCGCTTTGGCGCTACCTTGGTGGCGCCGAGGCCAACATCTTGCCTGTGCCGATGATGAACGTCCTCAACGGCGGCGCCCACGCCGACAATCGCGTTGACTTCCAAGAGTTCATGATCGTGCCCTGCGGCGCCCCCTCGTTTGGCGAAGCGCTACGCGTCGGCGCCGAGGTTTTCCACGCGCTGAAGGGAACACTGAAGGCCCGAGGGCTGAACACGGCTGGCGGCGACGAGGGTGGTTTCGCCCCGGATTTGGGCTCCAACGAAGAGGCGCTCGAGGTTCTTATCGAGGGGATTGAAGCGGCCGGGTACCGCCCCGGCGACGACGTCGGCATCGCGCTCGATCCGGCAACGAGCGAGATCTTTGAGGACGGCGGTTACTCGCTAGCCCACGAAGGACGCGTGCTCAGCTCGGCCGAGATGGCCGACTACTGGGCCGAGATGGCGTCGCGCTACCCAATCCTCTCGATCGAAGACGGGATGGACGAAGAAGACTGGGAGGGCTGGAAGCAGCTGAGCGAGAAGATCGGCGAGACGGTGCAGCTCGTCGGCGACGACCTCTTCGTCACCAACACCGAGCGGCTCGGCCGTGGGATCGAGCTTGGCGTTGGAAATTCGATCCTGATCAAGGTCAACCAGATCGGAACGCTGACCGAGACGCTCGACGCGATCGCGATGGCGCGCGAAGCCGGTTACAGCGCCGTGATGTCACACCGCTCGGGCGAGACCGAGGACACGACGATCGCCGACCTTGCAGTGGCTACCGGCTGCGGCCAGATTAAGACTGGTGCGCCATCGCGCTCAGATCGAGTCGCGAAGTACAACCAGCTGCTGCGAATCGAAGAGGCGCTAGGCAGTCAGGCTGTCTATCCGGGCCGCTCGGTCTTCCGCAGCTAGTCGCCAAATAGCTGAAATTCGGCATAACTTGCGGGAAGGAGTTTCGCCGCGGGGCGCGAACGTGCGCTTATGACTTCACGCAGCGCAACTGCTCGGCAACGGCCACAGCACCGCCAATTGCTGCCGCGCCCGCGGCTCGTTGAGGGCCGCCCCGCTGGCTCAGGTGGAATTCGCTGGGACCGGATCGGGCGCCTCGTCGTGCTCAGCGTCTGCGTGCTCGTCGTTCTGCTTTACGTTCGTCCGCTGGCGGCGATCTGGTCGGCTAGGGGCGAGGCGGCAACGCGCGGGGCCAATGTGACGAAGCTTCAGCGCGAACACAATTTGCTTTCAAAGCGGGTTGAAGCGCTAAAGAATCCGGCCGCGCTGGAGCGCGAAGCGCGGCGGCTCGGGATGGTTAAGCCGGGCGAGAAGGCATACGTCGTCAAGGGCCTGCCGGACAGCCCTTAAGCGCCAGCGCTACGCTGCGCCGCGTGCCATTTGAAACGGCGATAGAGCAGTGGCGTGAAGGTGAGCGCCTGCTGGCGGCCGCGCCGCCAGAGAATCAGCCGGCGCTGCTGCGCGTAGAAGAGGCTCTAGTTGCCGAGCTCCGTCGCCGGCTCGGCGGAGCATTCACCGTTGACGAGCTTGTCGAGCACTACGAGCAGGACAGCTCCTGGTGCATGGAGCTGGCGCTACGGCTGGAGCCCGAGCTGCCGCAGGCCTGGGACGCGCGGATCGCTGACGCCGCCTACGCTCGTTACGTTCGCGGCGCGGTCGACTTCGCCGGTGGCCGGCGGCTTGAGAAGAAGCCTTAGCGCTCTAGCGAATCAGTCGTCGTCGGAGCGGCGGATCACGATCCGGTCCGCTTCAACGGTCACCGTCACCGAGCGCTTGCCGGCCCAGTGCTCGGCGTAAACAGCGTTCTCCGCGATAGCTGGGTCGAGCCAGAGGCCGTAGCCCTCTTCGCCGTGGTCGAAGCTGCCTTCTAGCGTCTTCGCGCCGCCGCGCCGGCCGCGGCCACCGCGACGTCCGCGGCGGGAGCGCGGCGAGCCGTCGCCGTTTGAGTCGTCCCCGGCTTCCTCGTCGACCTCGTCCGGGTCTTCCTCGCCGGCTGCGATCCGTTCGGCGCGCAGGCGTGCTTCCTCTTCGGCGGCCTTGGCCTGCTCGGCCTCCTCGATCTCGAGCGCGGCCGAGACCTGAGCGTCATCGGCGGCGCGCAGGTCGACAACCTCATCGAAGCCGGCGACGCCGCCTTCGGTGCTGGTCAGTTCGAATTCCTGCTTGAAGGTCTCAAGCTGCGCGACTGGCACCTCGAGCTGGTGAGCGATCCAAGCGTCGGTGCGGCCTTGGCCTACCCAAACGCGGATCTGGTTCAGTTGTGGTTTCAAAGATTTTCTAGCCATTAGGCGCCTGACCCTATCGGAGCGGTGAGGCTGCGCGTCGCCCGGCGCTGCGCAAGCGGGTACAAATCCTCACTTGCAGCGGGGCAGTCGCCGCTGGTAGGTTCGCGAAGCAACGGTGATGGACTACGCAAGGAGAGCTGGCGATGCTTGTTTTGTCGAGGAGAACCAACCAAAGCATCATGATCGGTGAAGAGATCGAGATCACTGTGCTTTCGGTCGCCGGCGACAAGGTGCGGCTCGGCATTAAGGCGCCGCGCGAAGTTCCCGTCTATCGCGATGAGGTTTACGCGCAGGTCCACGGCGAGCAGCGCGAAGCAGACCCGGCGCGCCCTACCCCATAACGATGTAGAGCGTTTCAAACATCGCGACCGTGACGACGACTGCGGTGGCGATCAGCAGCAGCACGAGCATCGCGAAGCGCAGCGTGCCGTGGCGGTGCTGGCGGTCGAGCCGTCGGACCCTGATGCGCGTTTCAGCGCGCTCATGGATCTCGTGACGACGGACGCGGTCGGCGCGAATCTCGGCACGGAACTTTGCCTCAAAGTCGCGCAGACTTTGACGGAGGTGAGTAGCCATCGGGGGCGATCTTAGCGGCAGTACAGCCAGAGCCCGAGCCCTGCGCGGCGAGCGCGATTGCGCAATTGCGCGAATTCGCTCGCATGGCGAGTGTTTGGCGGGAAAACGAGTGTGTCGGCGTATCCGCGCCTGATTAATTCAGCGTTTACGAATAGCTCTTTGCCGCCTTCGTCCTTGCGGTAAACGTAGGCCAGTAGCCGCCCGTAGCGATCGCGTGGCTCAGCGCCGACAACGAGCCGAACGCTGCTGCCGCTCGGCAGCAACTGCTCGTTGGCATGGCTCGCCTCGGGGCCAAAGCAGTCGATCGGCGCGTTTGGTTTAACGCTCTCAGGGGTATCGATCCCGATGTAGCGGACGCGCTCCTCACGGCCGTCGAGATTTACGATGATCGTGTCGCCGTCAACTACCCGCACCGCAGTTCCGTCGAGCTGCTGATTAGGGCCGGTCTCCTGGGCGCCGCAGCCGCCAGCGCCTGCGAGCAAAACCGCCGCGGCGATTAGGCCGAGCGCTGAGCCGCCCCTGTTGGAGGTAAATTTGCCGATCGGGCGACGCTAGCGCGCCACGGCCGGGTTCGCCGCCGCCGAGCGCGATTGCAGCGCGTTCGGTGACGCTTCGCTGCGCTTTCGCGCTTAGCTCAAGCGATTGTTACGTCGTCTGAGAGGTAGACGTCCTGAACGGCATTGAGGATCTCAATCCCTTCCTT
>Ga0194063_10000153_pt1 | contig 48225 bp, 41 predicted proteins | sample SepL3720m_MetaG_FD_155459 | JGI IMG/M metagenome (GOLD analysis project Ga0194063, IMG submission 155459) | Anoxic zone freshwater microbial communities from boreal shield lake in IISD Experimental Lakes Area, Ontario, Canada - Sep2016-L373-20m | ecosystem: Environmental > Aquatic > Freshwater...
GCCGTAGAAGGACAGGTGATATCTAGCATAATTGATGTATTAGACGTTGTTAGTGAAGTTGATACAGATCAGATATTTTTAACTACATCAGATCAAATATATTTTGTGCTGTCAAAAGATCATCATGAGACAAGAGTATTTTCATTATAATAGACGGGTTGTTTTTGGGTAGGAATATTGTCTCCATAACTGTAACCGACAGTAAGTCTACTGAATGCTGTTTGTTGTCACACAAAACTATTGAATGACGCTCATCGAGGAAGAAGGGTGGTTCAGAAGGCAGTTACAGGATTGATTATAGAATTCCAAGATATTTGTCAACTGGTAATCATAACTCAAGTTGTTCGTCACATAGCCATACCAGTAATGTCGGTGCTTGATCAAATAGTTATGGTTGGATTACCTGGAATCATTCCAGTCTCACTGTTGATGAGTAATAAATTACCATAATAGCGAATATCAACATGAGTTTCGCTAGATCATCTAAACGCTTGAATTCAATCAATATTATTATAGGACTGAGACTCATTGATGATATTATGATATGATTGAAAGTATCCTATTCATGCCATTCCACCTCCGCCGCCTTCTCATCCTTCTGATCCTGTGTTGCTGTAAAATTGAGAGTTATTAACAATATTATTATCGCCCTGATTAAATTCTACACCGTATTGACCATTATTATAGGATTGAGAATTATTGACGGCATTGTTTGTAGAATAAGAAAACAACATTCACTGAAACAAATTATTGAATGTTTGAGAGTTGTTGATAGTATTATTAGTAGAGGAATTAAATAGTATTCAATAATGATTGTTGTAGAATTTAGAATTATTGATACTATTTCGTATTGAATAAGAAAAATGTATTCACACATAAACGTTGTTATATGCTTCGATAGTATTGATGGTAGTATTTGAAGTATCAACTAAACGAATTCAATAAGCATTTTTAGCGTGAGGATTTCACGCGCCATCGGATGCGCCATCGATTTTCACATTATCAATGATATTACCTTGTGTTCATGTAGTGTAAATTATGCTATCAATAGTATTCGTACTATATAGTGTAACGTTACCAGATCAGATTATGGTAGTACAATCACTCATCCATACTCAATCATTGTAACTGATAGTATAGTCACCAGAGTTGAGGACATAGATAGTATTTCATGATAGTTGTTGAGAAAGAGAATCTGGTCATGGATATGCATACGCTACAGTCATAGAGGCAGGATCACAAGTATTTCCAGATCGAGCTTGGGTATAAGCAGTAGTGTCATCTATACCAGTACCATAGAGTGCTTCTATAATGGCTTGATCATTAGGGCCTTGGTCCCAGAATCATCAGGTGATAAAGTTGTCGTTGTCTCGAGAAATATTATTTGTTGATCATAATAATTGTACGCTCTTTGCAGAGTGAGTAGTTGTAGAGGAAGAAGAGTTATTAAATTGAACGAGTATGGTTTTTTCTCAAGCTCATCAACTGAGAGTTACTCACTTCAAATTATTAGAACATGATCCAGTTTTGTTACTGGTAATATCTCCAAACACTGCATAGGTATCCGCCGTAGAAGGACAGGTGATATCTAGCATAATTGATGTATTAGACGTTGTTAGTGAAGTTGATACAGATCAGATATTTTTAACTACATCAGATCAAATATATTTTGTGCTGTCAAAAGATCATCATGAGACAAGAGTATTTTCATTATAATAGACGGGTTGTTTTTGGGTAGGGATATTGTCTCCATAACTGTAACCGACAGTAAGTCCACTGAATGTTTGTGGTCATATCAAACTACTCAATGATGCTCATCGAGGAAGGAGAGATGCTCCAGCAGTGGTTATAGGATTAGTCACAAGATTCCAAAGTGTTTGTGATCCAGTTACGAGTAATCAATCAGTCCATCCCATAGCGATACCAGTACTATCACTATGTAATCAAGCAGTTCTTATTGGTCCACCCGCAAAATCATCATCATTTTGAAATATGTTTAAATTACCATAATAGCGAATATCAACATACGTATCATTTTTTCTAAAGCCATAAATTCAACCTAGATTATTATATGACTGAGATTCGTTGATGATATTGTTAAATGACTCTAAAAATGTGATTCATGCAAATCCTGTATTGTTATAAAACTGAGAATTATTTATAATATTATTATTGCTGTCAGCAAAAACTATTCATGATTGCTTATTATTATAAGCTTGGGAATTGTTTATAGTGTTTCCCATTGAAGATGAGAATAGCATTCACTGGAATTCATTATTGAATGCTTGAGAATTATTTATGCTATTATTTGTAGACAAAAAGAAAAGTATTCAGAAATTATTATTATAAAATTGAGAATTATTTATACTATTTCGAATTGATTGAGAAAAATGTATTCACACATAAACATTATTGTATGCTTCGATAGTATTGATGGTAGTGTTTGAGGTATCAACTAAACGAATTCAATAAGCGTTTCTATTATGAGGATTTCACGCACCATCGGATACGCCATCGATTTTCACATTATCAATGATATTACCTTGTGTTCATGTAGTGTAAATTATGCTATCAATAGTACTCGTACTATAGAGAGTGACGTTACCAGATCAGATTATGGTAGTACAATCAGCCATCCATAATCAACTACTATAGCTGACTATATAATTACCAGGGTGAAGTACGTATATGGTGTTTCACGATAATTGTTGGGGTAAAGTGTCTGTTCCTGGATATGCATACGCTACAGTCATAGCAGTAGGATCACAGGTACTTCCTGATCGCGCTTGGGTATAGGCGGTTATATCGTTCATGCCACTACCATAGAGAGCTCTTGTGATATCTTCCACGTTTGGGTCATATGTCCAGAAATCACTAGTAATATAATGGCTATTATCCCAGCTATTTCCATTAATAGTCCAGATCGTAGCATTCGCAAAAAATGCGTAGATACCAAGAAAGATACCCATGGCGATAAAGAGGATGCTCACGAGTTTTGGGAAGAATGATTTGGATGATTGTTCCATGGTTGTTTGTGTGAATAACATAAAGTATATAGTTACTATTATATGCTCAATCAAAAAAAAAACAAAAATAGCGATACAAGCAGAATACTTCGGGTTGACATATATAGTAGAAATGATATAATACATATGCTAAAAAAATAGATAACTAATGTTGAATTTAGAAGCTCAAATGTTACATATGTACTATCAAACAACAAAAAAATTAATGTATCTATCGGTGAACGATTCATTAATTGTTAGTTGTTAATTTTTAGTTGTTATTTGTATACGATGGTCGATCAGATTCCTCAAACAGTTCCACCACAAGCAAATATACCAATGCCACAGACGTGACCAGCACCACAGCAGATGCCACAATATCCTTTTCAGCAGGCACCAGTTCAGCAAGTGCCTGTTCGTCCTCCACAGACGGCAAACATTACCAAACCTACGTCCAAGGTTTCCATGAAAACCATATTAATTGGTTGCTGAGTATTGTTTATGTTTATCGTGGGATGATTGTCGCTCGTATTTTACAATCTCATGAACAATCCCACGCAACTGTCTAGTGTAGGGTTGGACCCGAACACGACCAAAACATTGTTGCAGACATTTTCTGTGCTCTTCTTTGGACTTCTGACATTTCTCGGAATAGGACTTCTCGTGGTCAATCTCTATAGAATGATCTCTGTAAAAAACAAATCAAAAGTAGGATATATCGTGGGCGCATTATTTTGATTTTTGATTTTTATTTTCGCTATCGTGTTATGAGCAAGGGTGATAACTATGGTGAGAAATTTTTCAGTCGATAATATTCTAGATAGTGATAAGTTGATCATGCCATATCTGCAACTCAAGGACGGTACAAAATACACACGTACTGCACTTGATCTCAAGCTTATTGCACCAGCCACTATGTTCTATACACTCAATACCAATTATTTCAACTCACAAATAGTTCCACCACTCGGACAAGTCAATTTTACTGAGATGCTTTTGGACTGTGGAAACGGACAAAAACTTAAACTCAATTTCACCACATCACAATTTGATGGCTTCTGTGTATATTTTAAAAAGGGCGAATATTCTCTCAATCTCGAAACAAGCTATACCAATATCCCTACATCAGAAAGATTACAAAAAACATTTTCTGGATGATCCATTATTTTCGACTCAGAAATCAGCGTGAGTCCAACCAAATCAGACCTAACATTCAACGACGCCAAAACAGAAATGATTGTAGGAAAAGCTCCAAGCAAAGTGATGTTTGATGCGAGCGCAGTCTTCAAAGATCTTAGATTGAGTGATTACAAAATTGTTTGGGATTTTAATGGTGACGGAACACCAGACAAACAAAACAATGTTGCTACTACCTTCGTATACAATGAAGCAAAATTGCATAATGTATATGTCAGATTTCCCAATCTCAACAATTATATCTATACCTTCCCGATCAGAGTAGAACAATCAGATGTTCCTGTCTGTGAGGTTATAGTCACCAAAGGGCAAGGAAAGGAATATACAGTCACAACCAATTTCTTTGATAAAACCGTCAAAATAGTCAATTATCAATTTGATGTACTTGATAGAAATACTAAAGGTGGCACAATCGATACTATCAAAAACAATAACGGTACCTTTACGTACCAATTTCGTGGTGCTGGACTCTATGCAATCCAAAATACATTTCTTACCGAAGATGATAAACAAGGACAATGTGAAAGTGATGATGTACAAGTTGGGGTGAGTGATTTTCAAATAAATTACGAGAGTTATTTCAAATCACCACAATCACCGCAGTTTCAAAAGGTAGCTGGACAGGGTGTAGTATCATTGATTTCTGGTGAGCTAGTTCTGACAGAAATACCTACTATCATCAAATTACAAGTCAATCAAATCTCTCCAAACACACCGACTGCTACCAAAAAAGTTTTGATAGATGGTAAACAGATAATTTCTACAGATGGAAAAACATTTGAATTTACTATCGAGGATAGTAATGATCATGAAGCGAAGCTCGTTGTAGAAGACAAGCCAAGTGGGGCAAAGACAGAGATAATAATTCCCATCAGAGTAAACAGGGCCGATGTTATAGGCAAGATTATAGTTACTCCAGATACGGTGGGTACAGATCCCTTTACCGTAAAATTTGATGCATCCACAACAGTAATCAATGACGTGAATGATGAGGTGGTTTCATTTTCTTGGGATTTTGGTGATGGTACGTGATCTATCAAAAAAGATTTTTCTGAGGCTATTATTACTCATACCTACAGATATGATACCAAAAATAATAATGGGAAATTTCATCCCGTGCTGATTATAAAAACCAAAAAGGGTCGTGAAGTTTCTGTATCGCCAGACAACGATATTATCGTCAAAAGAGCAAATCAAACATTAACGATTACTATCCCTGATTATCCTGCACAGCAAGCAAATATAGGCGATAGGGTGGCATTATCTATAGAATTCAATGGCTTGCCATCAGACATTCATCGAGATTTTGGTGATGGAAAAACGTTGACATGCAATACGAGACAAGAATGTGGAACAACAAATCATGTATATGATACTGCGGGAACATATCTTATTAGGGCAGCAGTTTCTTATCAAGACCAACCAACAATTGATGGAACAATTACCCTCAAGATAATAAAATAAGCAAACATAAATAATCAATCACCCAAAAATAAAAAATATATGGAAACGAAAAAAAAATCAGTATTCGTTATCTGTTCCGTAAGAAAAGCACATGCGTCTGAAAAAGAAAAATTTGTTGCCTACAAACAAAAATTACTTTCTCAGGGATATGTCAGTGTTCATCTGCCACATCTCGATACAAATCAGGAGGTAAGTGGATATGAAATATGTGTACAAAACACGACAGAAAATGTCGCTGCTACCCAGACACATGTTTTTTACGAGCAAACGTCAGAAGGTTTACATTTTGATATTGGGGTTCGGTTTGTGGATATGTATCTACATCCAGAAAAACAATTTTATGTTGTAGACTATCTAGAAGATGATCCTTTGGGTATATTGCTGCAGGGTCATATGTGTCGTCTCTTTGAAGAGAAGTTTCAGGGATATGACCGATGGATTGGTATATTGGAAACGATGATAGAGGTAGAGGAACTCCAGATTGTATATCATCCACAAAATACGCAAGCATCACATATTGAGTTGGGTATGATATTTGCTTTGTGTACATTTTTCCCAGAAAAACGTATAAATATTGTCCAGAATAGAGGAATCATGGATGAACACGGTCAATATTTTATCTTGTTTGAACGATCGTTTGGTACGATGATAGTGGAATGGGAAAATATTCAAAAAAGAAAATTGATCTAATAGTACAACAGTCTCCAGGTTTTCTGGAGATTTTTTTTGACATAAAGGAATTATTGCAAGGTATTTGTATCAGTCTCCGTAAATTTTTTTATCTTGGCAACTCCCATATTCTCGAGCCTATACATAATAATCATAACAAATCCTCTAAATTCTTTTATTGTAGGAGTGTAGTCAGTCATTACTCATAATTTTTTGATAACGTCCATATGCTTGGTATACCAGTCGAGAGGTGTGGTTATGGTTATATCACTACCCAATGCTTTGCTGATATTTGCTAGACTGTGTTTAAAAAAATTTCTTATTCTATCAGAGAAGCTGAGTTCCCCTGGTTTGATATTGTATGTATTTTCAAAAAACATTCTTGAAAGCATAGTCACAAATTGATCTCTTGTGACAAAATAATTTGGATTAAAAACAACCTCAGGATTCCCATAATAGTCGAGTCCCATAATCCCAAGCCTACAGGAAAGTTGTATATAATATTGAAGTTCTTCAGACTCTTTTTTTATATCAGAAAATGCACATGGTTTACTTTCGTCAGGGACACGCCCCCAAACTTTCATAGCAAATACGGATATCATTTTGGCTGCAGATTTTCTATAAACCGTTCAATTCATATTGGCATCTTTGATATTCGGAATAGTAGTAATGCCTATTTGATAGGCTCGGCGATAGGCATCATTCCATTCTTGGGTAGCCGTCGATGGTGGGATAATTTGTTTTTCTGGAGATACAAAAATAATTATCGCTACACACAAAAGTATACCTAGCCCTCAGAAAATATTGTATTTGGTAAAGAGAGTACGCATATCATGAGTATAGGGTTTCGATAAAAAAGTTCCATAGAAAATACAAAAAGTCATGTTTTTTATATTGAAACTAGTGGTGGCTTTTGTATACTTTACATACTTTATATTCCAACTACCGATGACCGATTTTGCTCAAGAGAGTAAACAGAGACGCAATAAAAATTTGATTCGCTCAGGCGGAGAAAATTTTCATGACGTCGAAGTTATACCGACGACTTCAGATGCTTCAACTTCAAGCTTGCCTGCACAGGCAGGTGAAGTGCAGAAGTTGGAGATTTCTGAAGCAGATCGGTGCAAACGTCTTCAAAAACTTTCTTGCATCTCACTTTCTTCTCAAGAAGAACAAAAACTCTGAGCTCAACTCAGTGATATTATTGCTTTCCTTGGACAACTACCAGAACCAAAATTGAACATTGAAAACGGAAAATTGAAAACTACAGAAGCAAAACTTACACTTAGAACAATGACCAGTATGCCTCAAAATTCAGACAGTACAAAAATATTAAAAAACGTACAACATCCTATAGTCAACAATTCCATAGTTATCAAATCCGTACTTAACTAGCATTATAAGATATACCAGATAAAAAGAAATAACAAAAACACAACTATTGTTGGTCAGTGTGTTGTTGATTTTTCACAAAGATATTATTTTTTTAAGGGTTTTTATAAAAAATACTATGAAATTCTATTGAAACATGTCAATAAATAGTTATACGTTATTTGTTTTTATGTTTAACCGATAAAAAAATGGCAGATCCTAATAAATTTAATATCGAATCTTGAGAACAATGATTTACTCTGAAGATTTCAGAGAAAAAAGATAAAGAGCTTGCCGATGTTCTTAGTGGGCAACATATTTCTAGAATTCAAAAATGAAAACTTGCGAAGAAAAAAGAACAATTCGAAAAATTGAGACCAATAGGATTTGACGATGCTCCTGACTCAGCAAAAGAAAAATGGGAAGAATATATAGATACAGATAATCTTGAACAGTTACAATGGATGCATGATAATGTTTCTTGGAATGCTGATCATACTATGAATATTATTAAACTTAAAAAGACATTCTGTGAAGATGTTAGCTGAATAGACCAAAAATGTGATTGGGAAGACGCAAAAGCATTAGCGAAATCTAAATGATATACATTGCCTACTGATTATAATGATAGTGATTCCGATGAAGTAAAACAAAATAGCGATTGGTATACCGTGATAAATATATTTAGCAATGGAAATTGAGATACTATTGAAGGTATGAAACTCTTTAGGGATATGGCATGATGTAATAATCGATATTGGACAGCTACTGAGGAGAAAAATGATAAATGAGAAGAATTTAAAGACTTTGTTCGTAGCAGGAACCTGTATGACATCATTTGTTACAGGCACTGAATGAATTTCTACTTCCATGCCCGTGTCTGCGGTTTCAAGGACTCTATGTAGTCTATTCGATTATTTGTTGAAAGATAGATTTTCCTATATTGTGAAACATTGTTTCGTTGTAATCATAGATTACTATAGTCAGTAAATATACAATTTCATCATGGTGAGTTGTTAATTATTAGTTAGTAGTTGCGTTAGTAGTTTCTCTTGAAAAACACGAGCTATTGTATATATCTACTCCGACAAAAGTTTTTTTTATATAAAAAAAACTAGTATTTATTTTACTCTTATTATTTTATTATTATGGCCGAGCAAAAACCCTTGGACAAAGTGAGAAATATTGGAATCATGGCTCACATTGATGCAGGTAAAACGACTACCACTGAAAGAGTGTTATTTTATACAGGCAAGAAACACAAAATCTGAGAAGTACATGATGGTGCTGCAGAGATGGACTGGATGGAACAAGAAAAAGAAAGAGGTATAACTATTACTTCTGCTGCTACTACTTGTTTTTGGAAAGACTATCATATCAATATCATTGATACTCCGGGACACGTAGATTTTACGGTTGAAGTAGAGAGATCTCTCAGAGTTCTTGATGGCGCAGTAGCATTGCTCGATAGTTCTCAAGGAGTTGAACCGCAAACAGAAACAGTGTGGAGACAAGCGGACAAATATGGGGTTCCAAGAATTATTTTCGCAAACAAGATGGATAAGCTTGGAGCTGATTTTTATATGTCTGTAGATTCTATTAAATCTAGAATTACTGACAAAGGAGTTGTTCTTCAACTTCCTGTAGGACAAGCTGATGAATTCAGAGCAATCATAGATTTACTTACTATGAAAATGTATACGTTTTCAGGAGACAAGGGTATCGAAGTACATGAAGAAGAAATACCAGCTGATATGCTAGAAAAATCCAAAAAATATAGAGAAGAAATGATAGATAAGGTATCTATGTTTGATGATGAATTGGCAGAAAAATTTCTCGCAGGAGAAGAACCATCTATTGAGCTTATCAAAAAAGCTATTAGAGCAGGAACAATCACAAGTGAGTTATATCCTATTCTTTGTGGTTCAGCACTTGGAAATAAATGAGTTCAATTGGTGCTCGATGCTGTGCTTGATTTCTTACCATGTCCACTTGATAGAGGATCTATGAAAGGACTTGATCCAGATGATGAAACTAAAATACTTGAAAGACAACCCAACGATACTGATCCCGTTTCAGCTATTGCATTCAAAATCGCTACAGATCCATTTGTAGGAACGCTTACCTTTGTAAGAGTATACTCTGGTGTTATCAAAACATGAGATACTTTACTCAATCCACTCACAAGACAAAAAGAAAGAGTGGGAAGGTTATTGCTTATGCATGCAAACAAGAGAGAAGAAATATCAGAAATACACGCAGGACACATTTGTGCATTCCTTGGACTCAAAGACACAAGAACGGGACACACACTTTGTGATATGAAAAATCCTATCATTTTAGAAAAGATGACATTTCCAATACCAGTTATCGATATCGCTATCGAACCAAAAACAAAATCTGACCAAGAGAGGATGGGTATCGCACTTTCAAAGCTTGCCTATGAAGACCCTTCATTCAAATATTTTTCTGACCCAGAAAGCAATCAAACAATCATCGCGGGGATGGGAGAATTGCATCTAGAAATTATTGTAGATAGACTCAAGAGAGAACATAAAGTAGAAGTAAATACCGGTAAACCACAAGTTGCATATAGAGAAACGATTACTCAAGATGCTAAGGGAGAAGGAGTATTCAAGAGACAAACAGGAGGTAGAGGACAATTTGGACACGTATTATTGAGACTCGAAAAAAATATGGAAAAAGACTATGAATTCAAAGATGAGGTATCTGGAGGAACAATTCCCAAAGAGTTTATCCCAGCGATTGATAAAGGAGCAAAAGAAACGGTAGCTCAAGGAGTATTGGCAGGATATCCTATCATCAATGTAAGAGTAATTCCTTATGATGGATCATATCACGATGTAGATTCATCAGAAATTGCATTCAAAATCGCAACCTATAGAGCATTCAAAGATGCATTTATGAAAGCGGGTCCATGTATTTTGGAACCTATTATGGATGTAGAAGTAGTGACTCCAGAAGATTATGTAGGAGACGTGATGGGCGATCTTTCTTCTAGAAGAGGAATGATCCAAGGACAAGACAAGAGAGGAAATGCAGCCGTTATCAAAGCAAAAGTGCCTTTGTCAGAGATGTTTGGTTATACAACAGATTTGAGATCAAATACCCAAGGAAGGGCTCAATCATCTATGAGTTTCGCATCATACGAAAAAGTTCCAGAAAATGTTGCAAAGAAAATCATTGAAGAAAGATCTGGAAAAACAAAAGCAATGGACGCTGAATAAAAATTTAGCATGATGCTTAAAGCTTGAAGCTTAAGGCAAAAAAATATGAAAGAGCTCTGCTGCAAAGTGGGGCTTTTTTATATATTGATGGCAAACCTATTATTGTGTTTTAGTCCAATTTATAAAGGCATCTCTGGTCTCATTTCACCAAATACCATCAAAAGTTTCATCGGCCTTGAGAGATGATAATTCATACCCTTGTTCTGCTAGTGCTCTTTGGATGATTCTTATAACTCCTTGATTCTCATAAGGCTTGAATTCTCTATGTTTATATTGCTGGGCATATGTATTGAGAATCTCCAGCCTTTCTTCTTTGTGGTCTTCATCTTCTTCAAGAGCATAATCTCTAGCATATCTTTTCTCCATTGCAGGTCCCTGCCAGACATGAACTCATTCTATACTATTTGGGTCAGTATACATTTTTTTATCATACGCATTCATGTCTCAAGATGAGATATTATTTCTTTTGATATCGGCCCCTTGTCTTCTATAAAATTCTTCTAGTCCCAAATCGCTTAATTGTCTTGCATGTAACAATTCTGCAAGATAATTCTCGACTAATGTTTTTGCACTAAATTTCCCATCATAATTATAGAAAATATTCATTTCATTAGTCTCGGCTACAAAATTTGATCTCCCTCCATGGAGAGTAGCTGAATAGGTAGTCTGATTTTTAACCGCTTTAGCATCATCATCACTCAAGAGATTAATTTTTGGGTTGCCATATGTATAATGGAGATCAAGTGCATCGTTATATCTTTTTGCTATTTCATTATTTCAATATGTGTTTGTCAAATAATTCTTATATTCTCTCCAAAAATTCTGATTTTGTTTTTCTACAGACATTCTGTTATCGTTAAGGATATCGACCATGTACCTATTCCCATTCCGCAAAAATTTTTGTTTGTCTCATAGCTCTTTCTTTGCTCTTGCATAGGCAGATTGGAAAGTCTTTTCTTTAGAATAATCTTTAAGTCATCGATTTCTTGGATCTAAATTATCCCAAATACCATCAAGGATTGGTGATAGGGCGTCGTTCACCGTTGTTTCTTGTGCTTGAGAAAGTATATCAGCATCTAATCTGGTATCTAGCATAGTATTCGTTTGATTCTTTTTGATTTCTAGATTCATAATAGATAGAATAATTATGTAAAGTGTTTTTCTATCTCTATTAGGTCTGATTCTAGCATCCTTTGTTCGTCTTTTTCTTTGTGTTTCACATGTTCTCTGTCTAATGTATGTGCTGCGACCTGTTCTTTATGTGTACTATTTTTGATATGCTGGATAGTCGTATATATGCCATTGAGTCTAACTTCATCTATCTGGTTCTCTAAAAGTAGTGTATATGCTTTTTTATACACTGGATAAATAGTTTTGATACTAGAAAATAAATCTAGTAAATAGATCTGTTTGTTCTGAGTATCTAGTTTGTGAAATGCTATAGAGTCCAATAGGAATAAAGAGAATGGTAAAATAGAATTAATCCTATTTCAGTTTAATCAAAATACAAAAAAAAGCAAATTTTGTCCTGAATTGGGTGGGTAGATAGATAATGGAATGAAGTCATACAAAAAGAGATCTGCCGGAAAGCGGAGCTTTTTTATTTGCAAACTTTTTAGATTTGAATATCAAGATATGAACAGTAATATATACATATCAAATGGTGAAAATATATTTTAATCTCTAAAGACAATTCAAAGGAATGCTTGAAATAAAAGATTTACATCCTTTAGCTATTTGAACATATTGATTGTGAGCAAATAGATATGAATCTCAATCAGAAGAAGATGTGTTTTTTGATGATTCAAGGGACATGGAGTCATTGATGTACCAATATAAAAATTGACAAAATTATATTGAAACAAGTTTCATTTATGCATGAGGAAAAACTATGGAGTTTTTATGAAAGTTTTTTAAAAAAATACCTCGTGAACATATTTATATAAGTGTTAAAATTGAAAACCTCGTTGAAAAACCAGAAGACATTGAGCAACAACTTGATAAATACATGGGAATTATGTGACTTGATTTCGTTGATGAATATAAAATGCACGCACCAACAGTTTCAATACTTTGAGTAAATGAAACATATTATTATATGAAAAAACTTGTAGAAAAATGAAAGGTAAGATATCTTTGAGTATGCAACTTAAGCCTTGATCAACTAAAATCCATGTATAATGAATTTGAGATTAAAACTTTTGAATGATTATATAATCTTGAATGTAAAATAAACGAAGATGTTTGAATAATAAAATATTGCCAAGATAATAATATTCGTTTTGTCTGCTATCAACCACTCCGTCGCAATAGAATTGCGAGTCATAATTACCCTTTTTTAGTAGATTTAGCAAAAAAATATTCAAAAACACAAAATCAAATAATGCTAAATCGGATTGTTCAATCTAAAAGATTATGAGCATTGGTTAAAACATCAAACAGTAATAATGCAAAAGAAAATTTGGATGCCCTAAATTTCACTTTAGAAGAAAAAGATATTAATACGCTAAATAGTTTTAGAGATGAAAGATTTGATAAGATAAAAATTGATCGAGATAGCAATAAAGCTTGAATACCTATTCGGAAATATGCTAATCAAATTGAATAATGATATAATCGATAGAAATTTACTACTTATTATCTACTGCCAATAATATGTACAAGAAAATACTCGTCAATGATACGCTACAAAAAAATTATACCTATTATCTGACCCAACCCATGGGACAGAATTTTTCTCCGATATTTCATCCCGAAGTAACGCCACAAGAGATGCTCGAGATGGGCGTATTCTGAGGAAAGTACATGACGGATTGTCAGAAAGAATTTCCTGTGTCTCGATTCAAAAACGCGAAATTATCTCCCGACAAAAAAAATCCGAAGCTCAATTTCTTCAAAGTAAATGCTTCACTTTCTCTTCATGAACGAGAAGTAAAATGATGGATACATGAAGAAGATCCGAGAGGGTGGTTTCAACGATACTGTAGATATTATATGGGCAGGAGAGGGCCAGACGATGAACGTCAGATCAAACGTCGAAGAAATATGCAAAGACATGTTAAAGCAATCAGAAATAATTGTTATCCATTAGATTGGGAGTGTAGAAAAAGACAAAGACAAGCAGTTTTGCATCGAGCATATGATGCGAGGAAAATATAATAATGTGTTCGTGATATAGGTATTATTTCATACTTTCTTCCAATAGTCTTGTCTGGTTTTCTAGGACTAACGCATGGATCATATCGTCGATTTCTCCGGTCAAAAATACCGGTAGATTTGACCATGATTGGTGGATACGATGATCGGTGACTCTATCTTGAGGATAATTATAGGTTCTTATTTTTTCTGATCTATCTCCACTACCAATTTGATCACCCCTAAGCGATTTTGTTTCAGCGGTTTTTTTGTCCAACTCTATCTGATAAAGCCTTGCCTTGAGTACTGACCATGCTCTATCTTTGTTTTGAAGCTGTGATTTGCTATCTCAAATGTTGACGATGAGTCCACTTGGTAAGTGACGCAATCTCACTCCTGTTTGGTTTTTATTGGCATTTTGTCAGCCACTACTGGAAGCGGCATACGTATCCATTTCTACATCTTTGGGGTCAACCTGAAAATCAACATCTTCCACTTCTGGCATGATAGCTACAGTGACTGTTGAGGTATGAACCCTTCCTTGTGATTCTGTTGTAGGGATTCTTTGTACTCTATGGACTCAACTTTCAAATTTCATAATAGAATACACACTATTTCAACTGATTTTTACCATCACGAATTTTATCCCTCCGATATCAGAGAGTTGTTGCTCGGTGATTTCTGGTTTCCATCATTTTTTAGTCGCATACCCAAGATACATTCTCAATAATTCGGCTGCGAAGAGTCATGCTTCATCGCCACCAGCGGCTGGTCTGATTTCTAGATAAATATTTTTTTCATCATTTGGGTCTTTGGGAAGAAGAGCAACTTTGATTTTTATATCCAACTGTTCGATGAGTGTTTCAGATTCTTTGAGTTGTTCTTTGGCCATGTCGAGCATTTCAGTATCTTGTTCAGTATCTATCATCTCTTGTGCTTCTTGTTTTTGTTGATGGGCTTTTTTGTAGTCTTGATAGAGATCATAGATTTCTTGCATTCCAGAAACATCTCTACTGAGTTGGATGGATTTTTTATTGTCAGAAATAATTTCAGGATTCATCATCTGCTCCCTGAGGTCTAAATATTTTTTTTCTATATTTGCTAACTTATCTAACATACTGAATGATTTAAATAATTAAAATCCTCCTTCGTTTCCTCCTTTACAAAAGGAGGCATCTAGTGTGTTCTGACCTCTTTGCGACCGAAGGAAATCCTGTGGATAAAGAGGGGTTGGGGTGATTTTAATTATCCGTTAATAAAACATTTGTCCGATAAGAGTAAACAAAAGATTAAATACAAACATAATAAGATTAGAAAAAACACTGCCACCCAAAAACAGCAAAAGAACAATAAAAATGATTCAGAAATGTGCATATTTTTCCATAAATTCTGCGCCCCTATATCGCCAAATTTTTATCAATCTATATCAATCAAGTGGGGCAATGGGAATAAGGTTGAAGATGGCCAGACTAATGTTAAGTATACTAAAACTTATCCAAAACCCAATCATTGGGTCTATATTATTAAGAAAAACATCATTTGGTGTACCACCCATAAGTTTTACATAAATCAAGATGATGAATATTCATAGGATTGCCAATACAAGATTTGTTGCGGGTCCCGCAAGCGCTACCATAAGTTCTCCTTTGCGAGGATTTTTATAATACAGTGGGTTTACTTGTACAGGTTTACCTCGTCCAAAGTGTATAAAAAAAATCATAAGAAATCCTATGGGATCGATATGTTTAAGTGGGTTTGGGGTCAGCCTTCCTTGTAATTTGGGAGTTGGATCTCCAAGACGATAGGAAACATATGCATGTGCGTATTCATGCATTCAGATAGAAACCGCTAAGATGATAGCTAGTTGGATAATATTTGTGATTTCTGGTATTCACATAGAGTTCTCCGAAAATAAAAGTCATAGTATAGTGTCGTTTTATTTGATTGCATTAGTCAAAAAGTTTGAAAAATTATCAACGTTTCGTATTCTTTTTCCATCGATGTGGATGTTTTTTACGAGTTTAAGATTTTTATAGATGTATTCCCTTCGATTATATTCATCTAGTGATCAATAGCTTCCCGTACTAAATAATGCTTCTACAATATCTGGTTTCATATTGATTGTTAGATATTCTTTTCCGAGGATAACAAACGGCATATCTTTGGAATAAATCGTATTAATCTCAGTAAGTGGTTTCTTCTTGTTCTTTTCATCAGCCACAACATATTGTTTGAGGAGAGTAGTGAGTCTTTGATTTTGGTACTGGGAAGGATTAACTTCAGACTTATCAGTGCTAAAGAGCTTCGTAAGATCTTTTTTGAGTCCCATATCTACCGTATTAACCAAAAGATCATAATCGCCCACTATGAGTCTTCATTGTAGCTCTTGTGGTGTAGTGATTTTTTCAAACACAAAGTTTTGACCTATATCAGCATCGTCAAAGATTTGTTGTAATCTTGTTACTACAAAATCATTGATATAATCGCTATAATATATGATAGTAAACTTTACCGTAGTCTCTGTTGTTGTTTGTCCTATCGATACTTCAGGAATAACGTTATATATATCTAGTGAGGAGAGAAGTGTTTTTTTTGTTGTATCGTATCCATAGATAGTATATTTATTTAGTCATGTACTCAATGTTTTTTCTTTCATTCCAAAAGTATACCATCATGATTTTCCTCATTTTACAAAATGTTTGGGAGTGTATATGTTCCCCCTATATTCAATGGTTATTTTATCATATCCTTTATCAAAAATGATCTCTGTGGGAAGTGATAATCAAGTATCTATAAAATATACTAATTTTTGGTTTGCTCATTTAATAGAGATAGATTTGGGTAGTGCTTGGGTATTGGTATCTAATAAATCATCTTTGGCTATAATGTTATCAGTATAGTCGCGATTGAGCAGTTCCTTGACGTTAGATCATGTGGATTGAAAGACATCAAAAAGCCCATCACTATTTTTTTGAAAATAATCTTCATACCCGCGGCTATAAAAATTATGTTTAATAAGACCTCAAAGAACTCTCCTTCCCCTGACACGAAGTTTATCAGAACGGGTATTGAAAAAAATAGAAATAAGTTGATTGGTTAATATTTTTTTGGGAGTATATCCATGTAAAGTCTGGTCCCCGATATATGCATCTATGATTGAATCACTTCAGTTATCGATTGACTTTTTGAATGCATCAAAAGAAGTTGTATTTTTTACTTGATAAAAATTTAAATTACTCTGATTACAATTGACGAGATTGAATACCAGACTATATTCATCATTGGATTGAGAGACAAGATTAGAACAATTGGTATAGACAGGTTTAAAAGCAAATATCGATGTGTAGTCACTGAGTTGAGCAGTGGCTAATATATGTGTGGGAAGAATATAATTGGTAAAAAACAGAATATTATCAGCAGATGCGGTAGGGAAACTTACTTTTAGCGTAGTATTCACGTCTTTAATAATGGTCGTAGGAGAATATTGCTCCAATGCAGGTATGTCCCACATGTTGTTATGCAAAACCTCATTATAAGTAAAATAAACATCTTCTAGTGAAAGTGGGGTTCAGTCCGACCAAATAAACCCTTTATTCAAAAGAACAGTATAATTTTGGTTATCCTTGGTGGTGACTGTACATAGGTCAGGTCCATAGGTGGTAGTTGTTTTATTGTAGAATGGTTTGAGACAGGCATTGAAAAGTAATCCTTGATAGAAATTGCTTTGTATGTCGTTACGAAGGTAGGGGAGATAGGACGTATTGCCAAAAATACCTTCTACAAAGGTTCCTCCTTTGTTGTTTACCTGAGTAGAAGAAACCCAAACATATTGGTATCCTATATAGATACTAATCAATATCCAAAAAAATAAAGATAAGAAAAAAGTATATCTGAGAATATCTCTTACAAGCTTTTTTTTAATTGTGATCATTACCTACTTAGTATACGGTAAAATAAGTGATGCAATCAGAAAAAGGATACCAGAAACAAGTGCAACTGTTTTCAGTTTGTTTTCAAGCGTTTTTTTGCTTCCGTATTCGTTTCCTCCAGCCATTCCGCCGATTCCTAGTCCGAGGCCACCTTTTGGAGACATGAGCAACACAGATCCGATAAATATTATTCACGCAAGGATAAGTACGATAATCAAGAGAGTGCGCATTTTTTTACAATAACAAAAAATAAAGTGATTTACTTTATATAAATCTACCAAAAAAAAGCAATACGAGATAAAAACTACGGAAACTAACTAATACTCATGGAATGTATCACACAAAAAAGACGGTTACTTGTCGGCAACCGTTAATCGTTAGGTTCGGCAAACACTAATCAATGTCTATTTAGTTGATAATTGCAAAATTCACAATCAAATACCCAGCACCGAGGACCAAGATTCCTATAAACATATACATGAGACTATTTTTTATATTTTTAATTTGTGCGGGATCATCGGGTTTCGTCAAGAGTTTCACGGTTTGTATGATAATGATGACCAAGATAACCAATGAAGCAATACCGAGTGCATAATTGATGACCTGATACAGGATAGGAATGTTTTTATCTGCTAAGACTCCAGATCCCACTTCTCCCAGATTGGTAATGTCTTTGACAACAGCAGCTTGCTTACCATAGATTGCTTCTACGATTTGTTTAGCGCCGATGATAATCAACATAGATATGACATTCCAACCAATCAGTGTACCAGCCTTTTTCTGGGCATCAGTATCACTACCAAAGAGAAAGGTGATTACGCGAGATACTAAGATGATAAACATAGCACCAAGAACGAGATAGATCGCAAATTTTATAAATGGATAGATTATTTTGTCATAAATTCAGCTGGCTATTTCAAATCATTTGATATCGCCGCTTGATGGATTGAGAAGATCAAATAGATTTTGTCCGATAAATTTTGCACTCATAATCAAAATAATACCTATTACTCCATAGATAATATATCTTGTTCATTCCTTCGTTGCAGTATCTTCGCTAGAGAACATAATCTTATAGAATCAGAGAATGGCAGAAAGGATTCAAATAATAACTACAAGAGGAAGTAACACATTCATGATTTTGTTATATAAAAAGTTTTGTACCCCCTGTGCTCCTTTTGCTCCTTCTGCGGCTTCAAGATTTTGACTGATAGACCCAATACTTCTACTGAGTGCGAGATCAAATCTATCCGCTTGTACAACCTCAAAAGTTCCGGACCAAGTATCATTTTCAGGACCAGCTATACTACCCACAAGCATTGAAGTATGTACGGTACATTCAAGTGTTTTTGCTCCTAGCTCTTCCGTAAAAATTGGTTGAATTGTAATATTTATCCCTACTTTAGTCCCTGGATTAAGTACAAAATTGGTAATAGGATTGGAACTATATACATTGAGGCTTTGTTGTGTTCGTGTACAGGTGAGAAATCCCGGACTATTGATAGGCTGATTGATGATGTCGGTTCATTTGTTCTTAAAAAGAATAGTGATTTGTGGACTAGATCATTGAGCAATTAATCCACCACTAATATTTCCTTGTCCAGGAAGTCCAGGTGATTCATCGATAGCTAAATCTATACCAGAAACAAGTCCGCCTATATCTGTACATCAAGCATGGGAATAATTCTGCCAATTTCCATTTAAGATACCATTGATACAATTTAGTGATGTAGAATAATTTTGATCACATGTTTTGGGAAAGGTTGCTCAGGTGACAGAATATCCTATTACACTCTGTAAATGATTGATTATTCATCACGCCCATTCTGTACAATTTTTGGGTGATAATGTGTTGGTGCATTGATTGAGTGTATAGGGATATTTTGAAGGGTTTCATTGGATAATACCATTAATACACGTTAATGTACCACCCCAAGGAGCACATCCTGCTGTATAGTTTTGTCCCGTAACGCTCCAAAGTATGGTAGAATATCAGGTAATTGTTGTGCCATGCATAATAGTACCTCATGATCGATTAGTACAATTTTTTGGGGTACCTGCTTGGCATTGAGCCAACGAATAGGGAAAGTTATTAGCCAAAACTCATTGTAATATGCTATTGGTACAGGTTAATGCACCACTGAAAGAGCTACATCATGAGGCATAGTTTTGTCCCGTAGTACTCCATAAAATAGTTGAGTATCCATAGATACTGTCGCCCTCTGCTAAAATAGGTCATCGAGGAAGCATACAATTGCCACACGTTGGAGAGAGATTTATGTTGCCGCCACTTCGAGCACCACCAATACAAGTTAATTTTATCCTAAGATTATTACAGGTTTGGGTTGCTGTGGGTTGATTCCCGGTATATCTATAAATAGTTCAAAAAGGATATATCCATTTGTTCGTATGGGTATCCAAACATGATCAGGTAACTATGTTTTGACATCCCGTAAAGAGTCCCGCTTGATTCCCTGATCGTGTGCCATTAACGCATTGTAAAACTTTTGCATAGTCACTACAATAATGGTTGCTTGTTTCAAAGGCAAGGTTTTGAGTATATTTAGTGATAATTGATCCGTGAGGAAGTCTTCAGTTATTAGTCAAAATGTTTGGACATGAGTTGCTATTTGTATTTGTACATCAGCTATAAAGAGTGCTTTGATTACCACCATTTCGTATCCCATTTACACACGTAAGTGGATGTAAAAGACTTGGACAAACTCCTGTAGGATTGGTATAGGCATTGAGAATAGAACCATGAGGACCCATTGTATTCGTTCGTATATTGAGACATCCAGAAAATGACAATGGATTAGTACATCCAGTAAAAAGTCATGCTTGTCCTTGGGCACCATTCCCAGACCATACACCATTGGTACATGCTAAGGTTTTCTGAAGTGTAGTACATGTCTGTCATAGAGATGGAAGAATGGCAGTATATCATAGAACAGTATCTCCATGATTTCTAAAACTATTTGTTCGTATATCTACACATTGTGCTCGATTTGGATCTGTACATGTCGTATAGGTAAAGAGATTGGGTGTGATTCATCAGGTAAATACTCAATTGCGACATTGTAAGTTTTGACTCAATTGCTGACAAGTCTGAGTATAGGTTGCTTGGGATAGTTTATAGAGTATTCTATATTCTAAGTGGTTAGCGCCTGTGGGTGTGGTACAATTTGCCCAAGTATGGGGAATACACGATGGATATTTAAAAATATTTCCATAGGCTACGCTTCCACTAACACAGGTAATAGTTCCTACAGTACCCGTACAGCTTTGGGTAAGGGTTGCTTCAGGCACCTGATATCATGTTCTAGATTGTCCATCGATAAGAATAGAGGGATTTCGACCAGGAAGCAATGTACAGTTTTGTCCATAAGCAAATGCAAGGAGTGAAAAAAATATCGCCATAAGTGAACCGATGATTTTTGTTATATCTGTAGTGAGTGGGTGTCTATAGGTCATCTTCTTAGATATGGTGTATAAAAGGTTTTTGGAATAATGATATACCACTCCTGGCAAATAGGAGGAGTTCCCTTGCAATAGGAAGGTGAGGAAGGTGCTTCAACTGGAGTGCCATAACGAGATATCTGATAATAAGTAATCACAGTCATACATAATAAGTTCGAACGCTGAAATCGAGTTTGATAATATACATGAGTCAAATCATCAATAAAATTCAGAGAATATATTCTATGATAATGCTTATATTGCCTTGGATATCTATGATACGACTATATGCTTCTTTTTCTTTTAATATTTCTGCTTCTAAGACATAGGGCGGCATTTTGGTAAATATATGTGCAAATGATTTTGCAAGATAGACAATACATCCAGTAACATATCACATGATTTCTTCTGGGTTTTTCAAAAACAATCCATTGAGCCATTGTTTAGTAGGTAGGGTAAGGAAGTCTATATCAGACATAAGACTGGCGATTCTAAAGATAATCAAAATCAATAACGTACTACTGACAAAAACATTTCCCAGCATGGTAAGGAGCAAAAATAGAGTCCATAGCAATAAAGATTCTTTGGTTCGCCAATTGGGTGTATCAAAATTGTGCGCAGTATACCACAAGTAGATATTATACACGGGAAGATATTTGAAAATAATATTTTTTTTATTGCCTTCAAGCGTATGTGTATACGCCAGAGAATCACCTCATTTCACTAGGCTAATATCTGAAAGTATACTCACGATACTTATGACCAACAAAAAAATTAAAATAAATATACTGACCGTATAGGTTACATTCAACACGTTCAACGCAAACAGATAGTTCATAACTCACGCTGCGATAGTGATGATTCAAAACAAAAGAGTAATGTATCCAACCTTGATATATCAACGGATAAAATCCCTATCTTTATCGGTAATATCTCGAGTGTTTTTATTGAGCATGTTTTGTACCAATGGAGAAAAAAACAGCGCTGCTGCTAGCGAAAGTTGGGTCTTGGTATTGGTATCAACTACTTTCGTTGCTTCCATATAAAACATTACATGATAAATAAGTTAATCTAGTTACCTCACCCCCGTCCCCTCTCCACTACGTAGAGAGGGGTGAATTTTTATTTCCCTCTCCATACCATGGGGAGGGATTAAGGGTGGGGTAATTATTTTGTTATTGAACGTCTGTGGTGATAAACGCTTTTTCTTCCGGTGATGCAAGAATCTTGACAGCAACGTGCTGGTTTCCTGCAAAAATAAGTCCTTCTCCTACTCCAGAGGAAACCAATCTTCTTTGTTCGGCTTCTGAAAGTCATAGAAGTTCATTTAACGCTTTGATAGATGTCGTAGATTGTTTCAATAATATTTGTAATGCGCAGTTGGAGATGATGGGTTTACCGTATTTACTTCTAACGAAGTCTTCGATATCTTGTGAAATGACGGTAATTCATAGTCCATATTTTCTTGCTCTCTTGGTGAGTCCAAAGAGAAACTCTGCAGACGTTTCATTTTGAAACATAATCCATGCTTCATCACACGCAAGCATTCTCTTTTTTTTGTGTGATCTTACCTTGGTCCATACCCAGTTGAGTACGTTCATCATTGCGGGTGTTTTCAATGCATCTTCCAAGTCTCTGATACTGATAACGGTAAGCTTGTTATTGATATCGATATTGGTGTAGTTATTAAATACTTTTCCAAATGTTCCACTAACATATTTACTCAATCTAAGTGCGAGCCTATCTCCACCTTCCATACCTTCAAGTACGTTCATGAGATCACCCATGATTGGCGGTTGTTTACCTTCATAGCTATCGTTATCAAATGAAAATCATTTTAGTGAGTAGGTACTTTGCAATGCTTTATCAAGCAACGCTTCTTCTTCTGGAGTACATCCTCAAATCAAAATCTGAATCATTCCTATCAAATTCATGATTTGGCTTCTCAATAAGTCTCATTTTCCGTATTCAACATCTTCTATTTTTGGCGGAATATCAAATGGATTCAAATATTGTTGTGAATTCGTTGCGATGTTTACATAGGTTCCACCTACTTTTTGACAGAGTGCTTTATATTCGTTTTCTGGATCGATGATGATGACGTCGATATCATTGATTAAATATCTAAGTACTTCCAGTTTAACCGTGAATGATTTTCCAGCTCCAGAAGTGGCAAGGATGACGCTATTCATATTTGGTAGTTTTTGATTGTATCTATCGAAAATGACCAATCCTCAGGTATGGAGGTTGATACCATACAGGATTCCTGTTTCTTGTACCATATCATTCGATATAAACGGAAATCCACCAGCGAGTGATGAGGTGACTGAGCTTCTGCTGATAGCAAGTTCGTCGGAGCAGAATGGTAATCCAGAGGTAAATCCTTCATCCATTCTTTGGATCGCGCTTTTGATTCTGATTCCGTATCCTGATATTTTTTGTTCTATTTTTTTTCCTGTTTCTTTCAGCTTATCCTCATTGTCGTCATACACGTTGATATAAAACGAATTCTCAAAATATCTTTCTTCACGCGTCGTAAGTTTTTCTCTGATCATCTCTACGTCTCTATATTGTTGTTCGATTTCCATATCAAGCGTGATACCTTTTTGCATAGCGTCTTTGACTTCTGCTTTGAGTTGCGTTGCTCTATTTTTCAACATAGACTGAATCGCTGCATCATCTTCTGGATAGATAAACCAGGTCATATCCCATTTTGCATGGAATCCAAAAATATCTCTTGTTCGTAATGCGTCGATGTATGAGGGATAACTTTGTGCATAATACGTTTTTCAAAAGATTCCTGACACATTATAATGGGTTGGCTTAAATTCCCAGTAAGACGGAGCGATGTGCGATTTATAATCATTGATCACGGTAGAATATTCTTTTTCTGTCTCTGCGATATATGCTCTCATTTTGCTCGTCAATTTCTGATCGTTATACTGTTCATCAGGCAATTCAAGCAAATATTTTACTTGTTCTCTCAGGGCCTTATCTTTGATTTCATTGTTTTCTGGTAATGCTTCCTTGTGTTTACCACCAAGTAATCATGCTCCTGTAGGTGCTCATGTTTTATGAAACAAACTAGGAAAAATTCCTGATAACAGTTTATCAAAAAATCACAACTTTTCTGTTGTGTTGGGAGCTTGGAATAAGGGATATCCGCCATCGGCGATATAGCTGGTATAGTCAGTATCGTATACTACATTGGTTATAACTTCGACCATGTAAACTATCAGTAAATTGTTAAAATGCCAATTAACTAAGACGGGTTAGATGGATTGGATGGAATAGACGGGTAGAAATTTCCTAACCTGTCTAACACATCTAATCTGTCTTTTATTGTAATTAAGTATATTCAACTCACCCATAGTAATCAAAAAAACCGCGATATGGCGGTCATTTTAGATTGACAAATAAAAAAATATCTAATACGTGTTGACTTAATTTATTATATATGTATAAAAAACAAATAAACAAATAAATAAACAAAAAAAACAGTGTTATGGAAACCAGAGAAATAAAGCTCGCCAGGTTACAAAGGGAGTTAGAAAAAGAAAAAAGAAGCAAAATATGGGGGGTGTTAATCATGTCGCTCTTGGTTATAGTTGTTATGATGTGTTTATATCACTATTCTTCAAGAGAGAAAACCGTGTTCGGGGGTATTCTTTATGTAGGCATGATATGTGTTATTGTATATTACATCTTTCATCATGCAATCAAGGAGCTGAATATGGAAAGATGTCTCAAGGACATCCAATATAAAATTCAAACAGAGGGAAAGTTCGTAGGTAAGATCAAGGAAGAATATAACCATCTTGTCGTTACTGAAACAAAACTCAACGAAATCCCACCAAAGTTAAGGAAAACAGTCATATATTTATTGTCCAATCCTGACAAAACACCAGAGGAAATTATTCAAACAAGAGAAGAAGAAATAGAAAACATGAAAGACAAAAGAACCGTGTATTTCTATTCTCTTGAAGAAACCTTCTGGCAATATTTCATCAGTTGGGAATGGCTCAAAAAAATCCCGCAATAAATTCACCAACAATTACCCCTTTCGGTCTCCCGAGAGGTTTTTTTATATATCGGAGAAGGTGGTATTGACTTAATGGTGTAATTATATATAAAATATAAAACAAAAAACAGTGTATATGACAAAAACAAAAAAAACAAAAATTTTGCTCGTAGGTTGGCAATTATGGGTTCATGATATTATGCTAATCAATGAGCTCAAGGAGTTAGCCACAAAGTTTGAAATAGCGCATGCAATTGATTTCACTGCTGCGTTAGATGAAATAGCGAAGGCCAAATGGAAGCAACAAAACCCCATTCGTGGTATAGTATTCCACAGAAATATATCAGTAATCAATTCACCCAAATGTAAGCTTATAGCAGATTTTGCTGAAGCATATTCCAGAAAATCGATTCTGGTAATTACCATGATTGAGGGTGATGAGGATATTGAGGGTAAAAAGTCTGCTGTCAGTATTAATTACTGTGATATGGATGATTGGAAAAAGGTAAAGGTAATGTTTGATATCAGTTTGAAAAAATAGTAAATGTTTCCTTGTCCAAGTATATCTTGATAGTCTGCCCTTCGCATACAGGTGAAGGGTTTTTTTTATGCACACAAATACAATGGGTTGACTTAATCAATAATTTATATACAATGAAAAAAACAAAATCATGAAAAACATAGAATATGTATTTCTCAGAAAAATCCTTGAAAAAGAGGTAAGGGCAGAAGCGAACAAGTTATTCGCTATTATAGCAACTTTGGTGTTTGGGGGTGTAGTTGGGTTGTTCATATCGATTCCCATAATCAACCCCGTAACTATAACATCAATTCTTGTGGTGGTTACTATTCTCTTGATTCTATTCTATACTATTTTTTACAATGCCGTCTTGGCTGAGAATAGAAAGATAACAAAATTAACTGAGTACTATCATGTCAATGCTGAGGCAGAAATTGCCATAGAGGGTTTAGATCTTCTACCGCAAAAATTAATGAAAAAATAATGATGCGACAAATGATTGTATACTGTATCCAGGTCTTTCGGTGTCCCGAAAGATTTTTTTAATACCCCGCAAACGTCATTCCCGCGAAGGCAGGAATCCAAGCTTAATAGTATGGATTCCCGATTAGATCGGGAATGACGTCAATACAATAATAGTGCGGGGTATTTGCCGGATAGAGGCCAGAGGCAGTAACTAGAAGCCCTCTTTGGTAAAGAGGGAAACGAAGGGTGATTATACTATACTTTCTGCCATCCAATCGACCTTAAATCATTTTTTTGCGAGATTGAGTTTAGTGAAAATGATATCCATAAACTGCCTGACATTGGGTCATTTCAAGATGACGTTGTATCTATATTTTCCGAACATTTTATAAATCAATGGTGGTGTAGAATAAATTTCTATGTCTTTGAGTCCGTATTTTTCTTTGAGATAGAGAAGATCCTTATGTAAGGTATCGACCTTGGTATACAGACTTTCTTCGATTTCGTTTTTATACAAAATCACACAAATTTCTCCAAAGGGAGGGTAACTGTTTACTTTTCTAAACTCATTATCTTGTGTATAAAAATTTTCTTTGCTCAACTGACACGCAGAGCGAATGCTATACTGATCAGGGTTAAACGACTGTACGATAAAATTTGCCGTAGGATGTTTTACAAAAGCCTCATAGAGAAAATAGAAATTTCTTTCTGCAGAAGTATAATCGGGTACATTTAATCCTAGGTCTGCATTGAGAAATATAATGAGGTCAAAATGAATATCTTTTGGAGGTGTAGCAAGAAGGGAAGTTCAAATAATGATGTGATGTTCAGTTATTTGTTCAGTTATTTTTTTGATTTTATTGGGAGAATTTACGGTTTCTGACTCTACAATCAGGGCATCTTGATTATATTCACGTTGCAGATATTCAGCGACTTTTTGTGTGCCCAATCAGAATTCTTTGATCTTGGGACTATGACAGGTAGGACAGGTCGTAGGCACATTATATTGAGTTTTGCAGATATGACAGAGTCCAATAGTCTCTCAGGAGACAAGTTTGTGATAACTGATACTTACCGAGCAGTTTTTGCACTTAGGGATATTGCCACATTCATGGCAGATGATGCCTCAAGAGTACCCTTTTTTGTTTACAAGAATTCAAATTTTCTTGCCTTGGGCGAGATATTTTTCGATGCCATCACTCGCCAATTGCGAAAAATAGGGAGAAATCTCTTTGCTCATATTGACAAGAAAAATAGACTTTTTAGTTGTTCACTGTAAGTTATTAGTTGTTGGTTGGTTTAGGTTGTGGTCAAAGCGTTCGTAATTCATAGTAAAATATATGTACGTATAAAAAAAAGAGAATAAAGTCCAATCCAGAAAGTGTAATTGACTTATGTAAGTAAATATATATAAAATAAAAAACAAAAAAAAAGATTCTATGGAATATGCAGGGAGTTTGCCACCAAGAAATGTTGATGAAAAACAATGCATCTTTTGGCCAGAAGAATGGCCGTATGACGAACAGGGATTCGTGTTCGTACAAGGAAAAAAAGACATCAAGATTTATCCTTACGTAGCATGGAGAACAGCCATGAAGAAAAAAGGTAAAAAATTAAAAAAGAAAAAATCGAAAAAAAAAGAAGAAAAAAAGATTGCGTGGTTTGAAAATGCATCACCTCGAGCGTATCTTGATGATCAAAAAAGATTGCTCTTACCCCAATACTTTGCCAATTGGAAACGTGTTGCTCTTATTGGTAAAAATGATTATGTTATAATCTGTGAACCTACGGAATAGTATGATGATATGAAGGTTAACGAGTCTGCTGTATACAGCGGGCTTTTTTTAGAAAAGGTTGACATAAAATTGACATTTTGTAGTAAATATATATAAGCTCTATATGGAAAAACAAAGAATCTTTATAGAGGTAAAGAATCAGAGAGGTAACTTTAAGATAGTATCGGCTATAGCGGATACACTTACTCTACCAGAAACAGGCGTATTATGGCAAAAAGGAGATACGGAATATATTTTTTTTAGTAAAGAAAAATGGGAACGATTTGTCGGGGAGATGAAGAAAAGATCATGAATGACGCATAATCAACTTGCATTTACGAAACAATGACGTGATTTTCTTCGTGGATTATGAAGTAGAGGAGCTCCAATGAGTACAAAAGAACGTATGATGATTATTGATCATGGGTGCTTAATGAGACAAAGATTAGCTGAATGAATATCTCGTGTAGAAATTTGTATATAAAATTATTCAAAAAATTTCTGAATTTCTTCTACGAGTGTCTTATATTCGACGATAGTGCTTACTCTCTGTTTAAACTCTTTTGATCAGGGAATGCCTTTTACATATTGAAACAAATGCTTTCTAAACTCTGCAAGCGTAATAGCCTGTATATCCTTTGTATCAATAGTCAAATGATCAGGCATCATCAAAATACCCGTATAATTACTCTTTTGTTCTTGGAAAAAGTTTTCGTAGCTGATCATATAGTCGAGATGTTTCAGAATAGTATCTCTGATTTCTTCTCTACTTGGGATGTGTGGAGTAAAGATCCATGGGTTCCCAATAGCTGCCTGACCGATCATTATGCCATCCAAAATAAAATCCTCCGCTTCACTACGTTCAGCACCTCCTTTAGCAAAGGAGGCTGTCTCGGTAGTCCCCCTCTTTGCTAAAGAGGGGTTAGGGGTGATTTTATTTTCTATGGTTGTACAAACTCATTCAAAATTTTTATATACATCATCATTAGTAATTCTGAATACTTCCAATCCATATGCTTCTAAAATTTTTGTTCTTGTCTCGTCATATCATTCAGCTTCTTCATTAAAATGTGTATCTCCATCTATTTCTATAACTAATCTTCTACTAGGAATATAAAAATCTACGATATAATGATCTATCACTTTTTGTCTTAATATATTAATATCCAAAAATTTTAAGTATTCATTCCAAATCTTTTTCTCTGCAAGAGTTGTATGCCTTCTTAGTTCTTTAGCTCTTTCTTGTAATAATGGATTGTAAGGAAGATATTTTCAGTCAGTAATAAGTCATCTTTTTTTAATGTGGTCTGTAGATTCGTGAAAATCAAAATCGCTATATCTCGTATATATTCATTTTGCATAATTACAGGCTTGTTCATACGATTTTATTCATCAATTTCAGATTATTTTACATTTTGGATTACAAAGCTTTTTAAGTTTATAGATAAAGTCCCAGTTACCGTCTCACGAATATCCTTGTTTGATTGTTCTTCCATGGATGGTAATCATGTTAACGTGGTTACTGACTTCGACAAGAAATTTCATTTGTTCTTTCTGATCATGTTCATCTATACCTGTTCTAGTCTTGATGCTCAACGGCATATTCATGAGTCAGGAAAGTTTTTTTATAATTGCCAATGTTTGTGTTCTCTCTTTGAGCAAAGCACTTCATCATCAGGTGTTCATGACATTTCTGGCAGGACAACCCATATTAAGTTCGATTCACGAAAAAAAGAATTTTCAATTTTCAACCTTGCCTACCGGCAGGCAGGTTTTCAATTTTCAATTCGTAGAATATTTATTTTGGATATCAGTAAAACATTTGATCAGCATATCCTCATTTGCTCAAAATATCTGTGCGATGACAGGGGATTGTTCTTTGCTTGTTAAAAGGTGTTTCACAACACCAAGAGGATTGATGATGTAGCCATCAGCATTCATAAATTCTGTCCGTAAGTGTAATTCGTATGTTTCTTTTTCTCCATATTGTTCAAAAATCTCTTTCGTAATTTGGCGAAAGGCACAATCAGTAAATCAATCCATAGGAGCTAAACCAAGTATCATAATGAATAATTTAGAATGAATAATTTAGAATGAATAATTGAGAATGTTTGTAAGGAAAACATAAAATGAAACAAGAAAATATGTTGGTATTGACTTATTATATTAATTATATATAAGACATATCAAACATAAAAAACGAAAATATATGACTCCACCAAAAAATGGTTTCGACCTGAGTGTCTTGAAGAAAGAATTAAAAGCGTTAGCGGAAAGCATTGCTTATTGCAAAAATTTTCGAATAGAGGAGGCAAAAAATACAATAAAAGCCACAAGACGAAAGAAAGCCAAAGAACTTGCAATCGTGCACCTAAACAAAGTGAATGAGGAGTGTGAGAAATTAAAAACTGATTACCAGTATTTGTATGCTGCTTATTCTGACCTCCGGGGTGTGCCACGTAAAAAGGATATGGCAAACATGTTGGATGAAGAGGTGCTACAAAGCATCAAGAACAAGTTCATACAGACTCCGTCCGTATAATACACGTATAACCAGTGGAAGTCCTTTATGTTTCTATAAAGGGTACGCCATTGGTTTTTTTGTAACAACTAGAATCCTTTGTTTTTTAGCTCGTAAAATATATAGGTCACCTATGATACATACAATACGTCAAAAGTTTAATTACTGGTTTTGGAAACTAGAAGGACGATTTAGATCTTTGTTGCTTATTTTTTTTATAGGATCAATATATTTTGTTTTGCTCTACAAATGGCAAAATCCAGGTATGACACCATTGATGGTGATAAGGTCTATTGATCAAGTGGTAACCTGAAAACCTATTGTGCTCAAATACACCTGGGTGCCTATCCAAGCGATCTCCGATTATACTATTTACGCAGTGATGGCAGCAGAAGATCAGAAGTTTCTCAATCATTATGGTTTTGATTTTGATGCAATCTGGAAAGCGGTCACCTACAATGTGCAACATAAATCTATGGCCATATGATGAAGTACCATCACTCAGCAAACAGCAAAAAATCTTTTTCTCTGGCAGGATCGTTCAATTTTTAGGAAAGTGATAGAATCCTATTTTACGGTACTTATGGAGCTGTGACGAAGCAAAGAAAGAATTCTTGAAGTCTATCTCAACATCATAGAGTTTGGTGATGGTATTTACGGAATCGACCAAGCAGCACATTATTATTTCAATACTTCAGCAGAAAAATTGACGCGCAATCAATCCATATTTCTTGCTGCTATTTTGCCTAATCCGAGATATTATCAAGATCATGTACGTAGTTACGTCCTTGCCAATAGAAAAAATGCTATCAATAGTGGAATAACCAAACTTAAGAGAGAGGAAGAAAACAAAAAATTTATCAAGGAAATCAAAAATTAGAAATATTATTTTTTACGATTTTTTTTGCTGATTTGACGATAAATGAATCGTCCGATAATTCAAATTAAAATTGCCAATACTACAATATCTACAATCTTACTATATTGCATGACCAGTTCTCGATTTTCTTTCAAATATTTCCCGACGAGCGTGAGAAACGTGTTCCAAAGTCCCGCACCGATAACGGTATAGATGATAAATTTAGTCAGATTCATTCTTCCCATTCCTGCAGGGAGAGAAATAAGATGCCTGACAACGGGGATAAATCTACTGATGAAAATAGTAATACTTCATCTTTTCTTGAAAAAATGTTCTGTAGATTCCAATTCTTCTGCATCCAACAAAAAATATTTTCAGAATTTTCTAATAAACGGTTTACCTCCATAATATCAAATTGCATAGGATAATAACGATCCGACAACACTTCATAAAGTACTTACTACAATTACTCATCGAAGACTAAAGTATTTTGTTGCTACCAAAAATCCTGCAAATGGCATAATCGCTTCGCTTGGTATCGGGAAGATCATACTCTCCATCGTCATTCACAAAAAAACAGTAATATAGCCAGTTTGCTGGATAAAAGCCGTGATATACGTTGCAAGGAATTCCGTGATTCACATAAGAAATGATTAAACGATAAAACAGATGGTATTATGTAATGACGCCCTTTTTCTCCAATAACACATAAGGATATCATTTTTTGTCTTGATCTTCCAGCTTTGTTCACATTTCATTAGCTATTTTGTATAAGTAATCTCTTGCTTCTTCTATGCTGATAAATTCACCCTTAGCTTCGAATTCTATAAATCGGCCAAGCTCATCTACCTCATCCAATGCTATTTCTATATTCTTGTATGTGAAAAGTTTTCTTCTCTTGTTTACGATAACTATGGGCTTGATCTGAAGTACACCAAAAATATTTTTTGCATCTTCTGGCATATCGATATGAATTTCATATTCGTCACAATAGTTTTCGTTGATTCATTCTTTGACTGCCCAATTTTTGTAATTTATACTATGTCCGTTGTCGGATTCTCTTATTCTAAGCCACTCAGTTATTGGTTTTTTCTCAAGATAATTTTTATGTGAGGGGAGAAAATAGGTATCTTTTTGAAAGCTTTCTTTAAGAAAAGTACCATTGTTTTGTAAAAAAAGAAGTGTCTCTTCAGGATTTTTTAGTGCAAATTTAATTTCAATCTCCAGGTGTTTCGCAGCGTCCATACATTGGATGTAAAAAATTAAAGATTATAAATTAAAGCAATCAAATATTGTGACTTTCGAATTCAAAAAATATCGATATGGTTGTAAAAAGCAACCAAAATACTACTATAACTCAGATTTATTTTTTGTTATATACAATGAACGTCGTAATTCTCGAAAATATTCGCTCAGCATACAATGTAGGAAACATTATTCGTACGGCTGATGCACTGTGATGGCAGGTGCGATTGACTTGATATACACCTTCACCGATAGATACTCAAAAAGTCGTAAAGACCTCACTAGGTGCAGAAACCAATGTCGGACTCAAGCAATTTGGTCATACACCTGAAGCTATTGCGTTTGCTAGAGAGCAAAATTTACCCGTATTCGCAGCAGAGATAACCAAAGATTCCGTTTCATTAGCTTCATTACAAAACAATGATTACCAAGGGGGAGTAACTATTATTTTCTGAAACGAAATAGATGGGGTATTGGCATCTACATTAACATTGGTCGATAAAATTGTTCACATTCCGATGCAGGGGATTAAAGAGTCGCTCAATGTGGGTCAGAGTTCGGCTATTTTTATGCGAGCATTGCAAAAGAGATAAAACATATCAAGGCATAAAGAAGCCAATTTATGAGGTCTATTCCTCAACGTAGATGTGTTTCTCTACAGAAAAAAAATTGGGTAATTTCAGCTAACTTATTAATAAAACCCTAAGTAGGTAGGATTTTTTTTCTTGAAATGTATGGTGCAATATTACTTAATCTCCAAAGTACTAACCATCTCATCTACCTTTTGAGCATAATCATCAAATGTTGCTTTGGTAGCAGTATAACTAAGGATATAGACAGCTTGATTTTTGATAAGATACACTTGTTCTCGTTTGAGTTGAGTAACTCACTGTGTTCATATATTTGTTCACGTATAGATAAGCTTTTGTGCATCGAGGTCATTCACCTTGATGGTTTGATTGCTTATTTCGGTAAATCCAGGAATAAGTTTGATAAGTCCTGGTTTGGTGATTGCATAATATTCTGCTAGTGAATATGGTTTATCCAGTGTTTTTTTAACAATACTGACATTTTCTTTTATAGTGTCGGTTTCGCTGACAGGGGAAGAAAACACAACAGATGCTCCATAGACATTTTCTTGAAAGGTTCGTGTTGTGGGAAATTGGATAATAAATCCATCAGATTTGCTTTTATATGTTTGTCGCTCAATCACCTTTACCTCACCAGTATCTAGTACTGGCACATCTTGTATGGGCATATCTTGTCCAGTGACACTAGGAGATGATGGTGTAGCATTGATAGTCTGAGTACCAGCTGGCAATACTTTTGTACATCCAACAAGAAAAAGAAATCCTATTCATAATACAAAAGGAAGGAATCTTTTGGTATAGCTACTATATATCATAGCATCTTTGGTAAGACAATAAAAACAGTACAATTATACAAAATCTTAGTCATTTTTCAAGAACATACAAAATTGTTTTGGAAATGTATATATTATATGCTTTTATCATGAGTGAAGATACTCTTTTTGGCAATAACGAAGCTATTTTGAGATTCCTTTCGTGATGGTGTTATGATTCATTTATTGAGATATCATAGATGTTCGAGAATAAATCCACTAAGTGAGATAATTTTTTCCAATTCAGGTAGGGTATAGATATGATAGAATCTTTTATTGGTAGTGTTTCCGTTTTTTCGAGGGACCAAAAGATCATTCCATGGATATTTACCAAATGAGATGATGTATCTTCACAATGAACATAAAAAATCTTTTTGATACTTTTTGAGAAACCATACAGAAAACGATCGGTTGCTCATCAGGAGTTTGCCTTCATATGCCAATATTCTATAGGCATTTTTTATAACAAAAAACCTCTCTTTGATTGTAGGAATGTGTTGAAAACTTGCTATCCCGATAACGAAATCAAAGGATTCTTGTTTGAGTCATGTGATATAATGAACAATATCGTCACAAACAAAAGTAGCTTTGATATGTTTTGCAACCAACTTTCCACGTATTTGTTTTTTTGCAAAGTTCAATAAGTTTTTGGAGATATCGACACCAGTATAATTGATATGTATTCATGTGAGTGGTAAAAGGTGGGCGAGTAATCTACCCCCTCCACACCCAAATTCTAGGATATGTATTGTCTTTTTTCAGCTTGCAGTAAGTTCATTCACAAAAATATCTGCATCAGCTCGATGTTTATTTCTGGTATGATAGTACTTTTCTGCTTGAGCATCATAGAAGCTCACTAAAGATTTTTTGATATCCATATAATCATAATGAATAATGAAAAGCGAATAACGTTTTGACTACGCAAAGGACAAGTGAATGATGTCGGATGTGTCTGATTATTGATTGTTGTATAGTACAATAGTTTATACGTACAATTCTTTTGTTGTTAGTTGTTAGTTATTAGTTGTTAGTTATTCAAACATATTTTGTCCAATCATATGGTTGGTACTTTTGACCTCTTGACGAGATTTTTCTACTAAATCTTCGAGCGTGAAAATAATTTCTTCGCCTTCGATAAAGAGTTTTTTGAAGTGCATAAAATACAGAAAGATGAGCATAGTCATCCTTACATCATTTTTACAATATTTTTTAAATTCTTCCAATGCATCGAGATCATTCTCTTCTATGTATTTTTTATACAAGACTTCTCATTGTGCTCATGAACTAAGTGTTTTGCTGACATTAACCAATGCTTCAGCTATTTTGTTCAATCACAATCTTTTACCGGTCATAGCTCGTACAAAAAGGAAAAGATCGATGCTTTTTTCATTCAATTGTTTGATATCATCTTCACTACCATCCACATTATATACGGACACCATATTATCAAATGCGATACTATTGAACCCCACGATATATCAGTCAAAGTCTAACATTTTTTGCACGAAAGCTTGTAATCATTCCTGATCTACATATTCATAGGTCATTTTATTTCAGGCAGTAGGATACATGGCGTAAGCAAGTAAGAATTTGGTTTCTTTCAGGTTTTCAATGTTGGTATCTGTTTCGATATCATAGACCATATAATTTTTTCATCAGATAGTCGAATATTTTCCCGTATGAAATTCGTCCAAAAGAATCTGTTCGATAGATTTTTGTCAGGTAGTTTTTTCTTTTTTGAGAATATAGTTTTTTATCATGCCTTGAAACTCTCTTTTACCTTGTTCATCAAGGATGACTTGAACTTTTTCTTTTTCATCCATAAGGACGTATTCGTCATTATTGTTTTGAAATCTAAAGGTAAAATCACCTCTATACATATAGTAGATTTCATTACCTTCTTTAAATATCTTTTTGAAGAGATCACTAGCTACGGCGCAGTGTTCTTTTTTGAGGATACTACAAAAATTACTAATAAACGTGTTTTGGACTGTTTTGAGCTCGTCAAGGGTAAATCTTTTATACATAGATGATTAGGGGGTTTTCTTGATAAATTCTTGATAGTTTTGTCGTGCCGTAAGGTCTGCGTTTTTGATTGCAGTCAACGGATCGATGACAAAAGAATTTATACTGTTTTGTTGGGTATCATCAAGCAATAAATTGAGATTTTGTATCAGATAGGGTTTGTTATTAGTAAATATGTCTTTGAAATACCAGGGACCAAGCGTATTCGTTTTGAGTACATAATTGACGATAAAATTAATTCATCCGAGGGAAAGATCTACAAGAATCGTTCAACTTTTATCCGCGATATCATTAGCTTTGATGCCAAGATAGTGTTGGATTTTTTCGAAAACAACAATTGCATTGGTTGTGCCCTCATGTCACTGTGTTGGTGCTTGATAGTTCAATATAGCCTGGATGCTATCTATAAGGATATATGTATGTGAAATGATAGCGCTATAGGATGTTTTCAAAAGATTTTCGAGTATTTTGTCAGAGATGACAACATTTTCTATACCACCATTTTTGATGGCAAATTCATAACGTACCGTGTTTTTTTCTATTATCGCGGTGGTGTTGGTACAGGAAACAAGCGTTATATTTGAAATAGTCTGTAATGCAGGACAAAGATCAGTGTTCGTGCTGATTGGTGCGTTTGTTTGTTCATAGAAAACGAGATTTTTGGAAATATAACTATACAGTTCTCCGATGGAGAAGTTTTGGATAAGAAGAAGGTTTTTGATGACATCGTTGATTTCAGGCCTATTTTGGAGTTCTATACTGGAGACCAATAACATGTCATGGGTATATTCCATGATAATGTGAGCTTTGATTGTTTTGTTATTGCCAGGAGAAAAAAACTTTACAGATGCTATGAGATCGATGATTACGCCGGAAATATTTTGTTTTTCTATAGTGAGATAAGACATGTTTTGGAGTTTTTTTTGTATTTTTTCTAATTGAGAGATGCTAGTACTTACTCATGTGTTCGTATCTTTCTGGATAATGAGCTCTTTGTTTTGTATCTGATTAATAAGCCCTGAAAAGCCAAGCAGCGGATCTCATTCATTCAAGGTGTTGATTGTCGTCAACAGTGAAGTAATCTTACTATTGCCAATATTTTGACTAAAGGTGTTTGATTGGTAGGCAATTTTTTCAAGTGCCAAAGAAAGATATTTGTTATTATATCGATAGATTTCATCTTGGTAAAATGAATCAATAGTGTTTTTTTTGAGCACATCTTGGACAAAATCGAGATAGATACTTATTTTATAGGTATCTGTTTTATTGATCAAAAAATCCTGATATATTTGTTGTTGGTAGGAGAGTAATTTATATTCATTGAGTAATATATCTCTATAGCTAGTTTTTTCAAATGACTGATTTTCTAATGTTTTTTGTATCTCTATAAAGAGCGTATTTCTTTTAAACATATCCTCATACGTCTGTCCACATAAACCAAAAAGTTCTTTGATGGTGGGATCTTGATCATTGGTGTAGAGGAAATATTTGGATAATCACTCACACATTTTTGTTTTTTGTAGAGGAGAATTTCTGATGGCATCAAAGATGTTTCTGAGTCCAGGATAATCCAAAGAGATGGTATAGACAAAAAAACTGTCAAAAAAGGTATTGAGATAATAGTTGCATGTGTTTTTGGAAAATTTATTTTCGAAGACACAAGAGAGGTTAAAGTCATCGACCAAGGTTTTGGATATGGGCAATTGTATACGAGCAAAAGATTGCATGATAGTAATCTTTTTGGTAAAGATAAAATTATTGATGAAGTTTTCTAATTCAATAGTATCATAGTTGCCTCAAGAAAAATAACTCAATGGTTTGATAGGGATAGTGTTGTATACATAAAAGTATCTTGGTACAACAAATCCTCTATAGGTGATAAGATTATTTACTGATTTTATAAATCCTTGTTCAGTTTGAAAATTTCATTGAAGAAATTGAATTTGGAGGTCATTATTTTTGATATTTTGCTGGACAAACGTAGTAAATTCTGCAATAAGTTTATTTTTTTGCACCAAAAGAGTATCGTTGGTTTGAAAGATATGTATGGTAGCAGATTGTGCAACTATTCTTTGAAAGACAAACAAAGCAATTACGAGGGCAACAAAAAAAATAAGATAATGAAAAACAAAGCTGGATATTTTTTTATAATTATTTATGATTTTTGTTTGGGTGGTATCCATTTTACCAATAGTCTTATGATAAAGTATTTTTGACACCATTGAGTATACTGTTTTTCTCCCCATTTGTCAAAATAATTTATATATGGGGTTTATACATGAAAAAAACACTATAAGCAAAAAAGTCAACAATAGCTACAATCACTTGCAATTGTATAAGATTTTTTTATATAGCTGGGGCATTAATACTTTTTTATATAGTTAAAGCGTGTTATTATGAAAAAATTACTCACTCTAGTTGTTCTAGTAGCTGGTGTTGCTGTTTTCGCTGGTTGTATGAATAAACCTGCAACTGACGACACTGTTACGCCTCCAACTCCAATCGTAGATGAAGTTCCTGCACCAATCGTAGATGAAGTTGCACCTGCAGTAGAACCTACAACTGGAACAGAAGCGCCAACTCCAGAAGTTGCTCCAACACCTACAGCAGAATAATTCCCTACATAGATAGGTTGAAATCCGCTGACAAAGTAGTAAAAAGAGAATCGCAAGATTCTCTTTTTATATTTACAAAAAATATGCGCTTAATTACCTATACACAGACGCGTCATCAAATATCCAGAAGAAGCTTTGTTGCTTTAGTCAACAAGGAATGTGTTTTCATAAACGGGAAAAAGATTACGTCTTATACCCAAGAAGTGAACACAGGAGATAAGCTCAAGATCAAATCACCCAATATTGCTATCGAAGAGATTATTCAGGAAGAACAGAAGGAAAGAATTCTCATTCTGCTCAATAAACCCGTTGGATATGTTGCTTCCAAATTTGACTTACACAACAAAACCATTTATGAACTACTTCCTCCAGAATATATAAATTATTATTATATCTGAAGATTGGACAAAAATTCACATGGATTACTGTTGCTTACCAATGATCCCGCTTTGGTTCATGAATACGAACATCCAAAATTTGATATAGAAAAAGAATATATTGTAGAACTTGATCAACCATTGCCTCCCGAGGATCTCAAAAAGGCAATTCAAGGTATCCATGATGAAGGTGAGTTTCTCAGGGCACTCAAAATTACCGTATTCAAAAAACCATATCATTATAGGGTAACTCTCAATGAAGGAAAAAAAAGACATCTTCGTAGAATGTTCAAGTTCATAGGGTATCGCGTGATGGATCTCGAAAGAGTTCGTGAGGGAACATATAGTTTAGGAGATCTTAAAGTGGGTGAGCGGAAGATAGTATAAATTTCGGTAGAGATGCGATGTATCGCAACTCATTTTACCACCAGCATTTTTTATCTATTTCTCCTCCTTGGTATACCCCTCTTTAAATCTTTTTCTGTTTTTATCCATCATGAGATTAAAACATTCTTCTGGAGAAATATCTTTGTTATTGGTGAAACAGATAATCGCAAAAAGTTGATCGCCAATTTCTGTCTTGAGTGCTATCAAGTTTTCTGGTGTCGGAAATTGTAGATAAAGCGCCAAAGCATCTTCGACTTCTCTTGTTTCCTCTTTAATTTTATCAATCGTTCTTTTATCATCTCGATAGCCATCAGGATGTGTTTTTATCAGTTCATGTACTTGTACTGATGCTCAGTTAAAGGTAAGCGCCATAAGGATAAGGTAGTTAGTAAGTAAAATAATTATTTCAATATGTATTGATGTTAAATCATTGATAGTGATTTCATCTGAACAAATCTATCTTGGCCAAAGTAGTCTGGCAACTGTGATACAGAGAATCAAGGAAATTTCTGTGTACAAAGATCAAAAAGCAGAGAGATATTTTTTGATGATCCCTCAAAAAGCATTCAGGAAATATTTTTCAAGAAGTTGCTCTGGGATAATCAGGCAATATATGTCCTATAAATATCTAAACCATCTTCTCCTCATCATACTAGTGCTTGTATAGGCTCTTTTTGAACTCGATGTGGATAGGTATTGTAGTCTTCTTGGGTTCAATAGGGGAGGTTAGCGGTAATACATATATGTTTATCAGGAAATACATTTCTTTGTACGAGATTTTTTTCTATATCTTCTCGCGTAGAGGCTCAATGAGATTGTTGTTGAAAAGATTTTCAAAAAAGTTCAATCATATATTCTAGATCATATCATAATGCCATATCAATGTCTCCTTTTATGTCTTGCTGTGAGATAAATAAGGGGATAGCTCATGTTCACGTACCTATATCCACCAATATGGTATGTGGAGTCAAAAGATTATCAATAACATGTTTTGTCATAGAAAGTGTTTTGAGTCTTGGTAGAAGGTGTCATGGGGTTTGTATAGTATGGTTGCCTATAGTCATGTCACCATTGGTCATTTCTAATGGGGGTTCTCGTTTGACATATTTGGGCATAGGGGAACCTAAATAATTTCATGCATTACATATTTCTTCATATGTTGATTCGGGATTGTAATAGGTTGAAAGGTATTCTAAATGGACAATGAAATCATGATTTATCGTATGATTTGTTTTATACAAATATCATAATTCACGACAAATTTTACTTATAAGAGCAGGATTGCCAGTAGCTTTTAGTATTTCATATAGATGTACCGAATATACTCAAAAATGACGCAAAAATTCTTGATGTTCTGGTTCGATCATGCTAGAAGCTAATGTGTCATGTAAGGTCGTATTCATAGAGTAAAATGTCGATTATATAAAACATGAATTACACAGACACCAAATAATGTGTGAGAATTACAGAGATTTATTCTTTCAAGTCGTCTTTGATTTTACTCAACAGTTGCAATGCTTGCAGGGGAGTGATATCATTAAGATCATACGTAGATAAAAGCGTTTCTACTTTTTCATATTTTGGATCTTTGATATCAGGGACGAGACCCAAGGAACTTAGTACTTGGTTCGGGTTATTAATTCCTTGTTCCTCGTTCCTCATTCCTGACCGTTGTTCTTGTTCAAGAGTATCCAAATGTATCTTAGCTTGTGAGACAATCATTGCTGGTATTCATGCCAATTTTGCCACATCGAGACCATAGCTTTTACTTGCTCATCATCTGACTATTTTTTTCATAAAGACAACTTCTTTTCCTGTTTCATAGACGCTTACCGAAAAGTTTTTCACGCCAGGCAAACTGTTTTCCAACTGAATCAATTCATGATAGTGAGTTGCTATCAATGTTTTTGCTCCGATGTTCGTGACGAGATATTCCAGTATCGCTTTGGTAAGCGCAAGGCCATCATACGTAGCGGTTCAGCGACCCAGCTCATCAAAGATGATGAAGCTTTTTTTGCTGGCATTGTTCAAAATATTGGCTACCTCAATCATCTCTGTCATAAAGGTAGATTGGTTTTTTGCAATAATATCTCCACTGCCGATACGCGCAAAAATTGCATCGACTAGTCCTAGTTTGCATGCCTTTGCAGGTACAAATAGTCCGCAATGTGCCATCAAAACAATCAGGGCATTTTGTCTGAGATATGTCGATTTACCTCACATATTCGGCCCAGTAATGATATGCAAAAATCAAGAATTTTCAATTTTTCATATTTCATTTCATTCAACATTCTGCATTGTGCATTCTCCATTCAATGAAAGATCGTTTGGGATAAATTGTTGATCAAGTGGCAGATATTTTTCGATGACGGGATGTCTTCATTCGATGATAGTGAGGGTTTCTCATTCGACAAATTCAGGTCTCACAAATTTTTTTTCTTTTGCCAAGAGCGCTTGGGAGACAAAAAGATCCAACCATGCTATGTACTCGGCAAATTCGTTCAATGCTTGTGTTCATCAGAGTATTTTTTGTTTGGCTTGCTCGAGGAGTTCATATTCCAATGCTCACAAATCATCTTTTGCTTTCAAAATACTAATTTGTAGATTTTCCAGATAAGGAGAGGAATATCTCTGCCCTCATTTCAATGTATTTCTACGAACGAGGGAAAATTTTTCGTTGTGTTCTTTGTTTAGTTTTTCTTCAAATTGTTGCATATCTTTGTTGGTAACCTCAAGAAAATATCCTTGATTCACTACAAACTTTACTTTCACATTTGAAATCCCTGCTGTTTGTGCTAACTCTTGCTGATACTGCATGAGAAGTTCATCGCTATGATATGCTATTTTTCTGAGTTCATCTACATTGCTTTGATATCCATCACGAATAAAATCGATATCATCTTTATATTCATCATCATTTTTTAACATCTGTTCAAGGGAGTTGTACAGATGTTGTAAATAACTTTGCGTAGTTTCATTGAGTCCCAGATACGTGAGTTCATCAAGCAAAAATTTATTCTCAAAAAATATTCTTAACGTTGATCTGAGTTTGATGAACGTATTTGGTACTATTTTTTTGTATAAAATACTACTTACCAGTTTCGGAATGTCACGCACATGAGTTAATAACTGATGGATATGTTTGCTTCTTTCTTCTCTATAGATAATTCCCTCTTTGACTCGTTCCATAACCTCATCATTCAAATATGTATCAATGCTGTTGAGTCTTCGTTGGAGTTGTTGAGTATCTTTGATAGGATTGGTAATCAAAGAGCGTAAAAGTCTCGCTCCACCAGCAGTTTGGGTGATATCCAAAATATTGAGTAAGCTATATCTTTCATTTCATTCATACGTCGATGAAAGTAATTCAAGGTTTTTGATCGTAACGTCATCCAAGATGAGGTAGGTATCTTGGCTGTGAAAGGAGATTTTCGTGATATTGGTCAGAAAGTGTTTTTGGGTATGTTTGAGATAATAGAGTAAGAGGGTCATTGTCCCTAATCTTCAGTTTTCCAGGGCTTTGCCATAGCTTGCGCTATGTTGGACTTGGGTAGTAGAAGCAAGAAACTTTTCGGGATCAGGTGGTATGTCTCGGACAGAAACTAAGCATTTCACATACTGTTTGATCGATGCAGTGACAATATCTTTTTCTGGAAAATTACTATCAAAAACAATCTCTACTGGTCTGATAGTGAGGATAAACTTCTGCATCTCAGTGATGTCGATGAAGCTTTTGGTCCAGTATTCCCCGATACTAAAATCACCCCAAGCGATATGATAGGCGTATCAGCTGGTATGGGGAACAAAACTAACGGACATCGTATACGTAAACTCTTTTTTGGTTTCTTGGATATAGGTTCCTGGGGTGATGATAGAGACAACCGCTCTGTCGACGATTTTTCCAGGAATAGGTGCAGTAGTTTGCTCGGCGATTGCTACTTTGTAGCCATGAGCGATAAGTTTCGTGATATATTTGTCTGCACTATGATAGGGGATGCCTGCCATAGGTACGGAATTTTCTGAATTTTTATTCTTGCTCGTGAGGACGATATCTAGGACTTTACTACAAGTTTTGGCGTCTTCAAAAAAAGTTTCATAAAAATCACCCATGCGAAAAAATAAGATACAGTCAGTGTGTTCTTTCTTGATGTCGAGATACTGGATAATAGCTGGGGTAAATGCCATTCTTTAGCATGAAGCATAAAGCTTTTTGTAGATTAGTTACCTCACCCCCAACCCCTCTCCACTACGTAGAGAGGGGAGAAGGATTAATATATTGTTTCCCTCTCCATATCATGGGGAGGCATAAAGGGTGGGGTATTTTTTATTGTTGTATAAATTATCCTACAAAATTCAACTATAAATATAAAATAGATATTGTCCTATTATTCTAAAATAAGTATTGAAAATGTAAAGTTTTTGGATACAAGAAGATAAGATAAAAAAACAAAAAGCATTCACCATGGAAGCATTTAAAGATATTCTAAAGAAAGTAGAAAAGTGTGCAAACGCAGCAGACCTTCTAACCAGTCTCATAAAGGCTGGATATAATGTCCATCCAGAAGCCAACAATCTTCATCAACCTCGGCTCAAAAGAAGAAAAGTTACCGAGGACGAAATCATCCAGGTATTTGAGTGTTACAAATTCGATGGATGTCCTGAGATCGCATATCTACAAATAATCGGTAAAAAACCCATACAAATCAACGAACATTTCTGGGTATGTAAGTAAGTTATTATGTAGATTGATTATGCTGCTGTATGAGGTAGCATTTTTTTGATTAAAAAAAGCCCCTGAAACAGGAGCATAGGCGTTAAGTTTGTGTTTGTTGTAATGATTGGAAGGTTTCGGATATACCATTCAGCATTGCGACAGGATTTTTGCCCTTAGCTTTATTGGCTATACGGGTAACTTTGTTAAAAAGTTCCCTGTATTTTGGTTCCTGTGCTTTGAGATTTCTCAGGTGATTTTTCAACTGAAGCAAATCTGTTTTTCTACAAATGTCTGCCCAGTAAGTTTCCCGATGCATGACTAAGCATTGTCGAAGAAGGAATTTTTGTTTGCCATACCTTGGTTGTTTACTGTTCCATTGGTTTGAGTTTTCCATTAATGATATGGTCTTTGCCATTATCATCAACGATTTGTACCATTTGCTGACCAGAATCATATTCTTCACAATATCGAAAAGCGAGCATCCGGTCAGGGGTATCTTCACCGATCTGATACGCATAAGAGCCAATGATCACACAGGCTCTGAAATGGCCTGGAATTGCTCTGTCATTGGATGTGGCTGGTCCTAATTGTCTGAGTTTTGTTTTTTCTGTTTGTGTCGGCATAGTAATTTTTGCGGCAGTCTCTAAGAGTTCTTCCTGTGTCGGCATAATGATTTTTGTGGTGGCCCCTAAGAGCTCTTCCATGGTTTGTAAATATTTCAACATTTTTGTGTTGCATTCTCCAATATCTTCTTTGATAAGAGCATGCATACCCATCCATGATTTGGAGGAAGGGTCATCCGGAGCTGGATATTGCACCAAAAAAATGTCATTCATCACTCGTAAACGGGCTTCGTTGAGCATACTGCAATGAAAATATAAACTTCCCTTCCCACCATAAAATTCATTATTTTCAATGTCTTTTCTCATCTGAGATATCCATTGATGGATTAATCCAATACTGGTGCCTTTAATCATAGTTTCCATAGTGTGTGTTTTTGTTTTCTAAAGTTTATATACAAAAATAATAAGAAGTCAAGTAAACTTACCAAACTATCAAGCACCAGATTTGCAAAAGCAGACGCTTCGGCATATAATCAAACAGTATAGCGAGTATTTACTCTTTGACTATGGTATCTGGTATGCCAACAACGTTAAGTAAAAATATTTTAGAAATCGATGACTTACAAGGAATAAGTCCCAATTTTGAGCAACTCAAAATTCTTCCTCAAGAATCGAGCCAAAAGATTGAGACCTTGATTTTTGGAAAAGACAAAAATACATTCAAAGTATTGACGACAAATAACTCTCCTCAATGACTCACTTCTTTGCTCAAGAGTTTAGAAGATAAGGGATATAAATACGAGGTATTTTATACTTCGCCACAAGGGTTCACCTATGCAATGAGCTGGTACACCGATATGGAAAACATTGCTGAACAAAAGAGGACATCAGAAAAAGAGCAGAAACAAGCCGCAGGTAAGTGAGCGATTGCCATGATTCAAAAGATTTTCGAAACAAGAGATAGTATGGAGCCAGGGGATTTTATCATGGAACTCATTAGGCTCGCCTTCCAGACATGAGCATCAGATCTCCATTTTCAACCACAAGAAGATGGGTTGATTGTGAGAATCAGAATCGATGGTGTGTTACAAGAATTGCTCAAATTTACGCATGATGATTTCAGAAAATATTTACAGAAAATGAAATTTATTTCTGGGACCAAAATGAATATCGATTACCTGCCTCAGGATGGAAGGTTTTCATTTGAAGCAAGCGATGCGAATGGACAACAAAAAAAAGTTGATGTCAGGATAAACTTTATGCCAGGGGTACAATCGGAAAGTACAGTGATGAGGTTTTTGGATCAGACAAAAAGTATCAGTAGTTTTGATAAAATAGGATTTACAGAAAGGACATATACAATCCTCAAAAGAAATTTAGAAAAAAATATCTGAATAACAATTTTCACATGACCAACAGGTTCATGAAAGACAACAACCCTTTATACGATTCTCAATTATCTCAATGATGGAAAGAGAAAAATAATCACGCTCGAAGATCCTATCGAGTACGAAGTGAAGGGAATTCAACAATCACAGATCAATTACAACAAAGGATATACCTATGAAATAGGGCTCAAAGCTATTCTCAGGCATGATCCAGATATTATCCTTATCGGTGAAACGAGATCACAGGAAACGGCAGAGATAGCAATCAACGCCGCATTGACAGGGCACTTAGTGTTCACGACATTACATACCAATTCAGCTATAGAGTCTATCCCAAGATTGACGAGTATGGAGGTCAAACCGTATATGTTAGCACCAGCATTGAATTTGATCGTAGCGCAAAGATTGGTCAGAAGAATTTGTTCTCGTTGTGCAACCAAGAGAGATGCTAATTATGGAGAGCAAGAAGAGATCAAAGATGTGCTTAAAAAACTAGCTGATATTGACCAAAAACTTGCTCCAGTATTTGATGGGAAAATTCCTGAAGTTGTAGGATGTGATGAATGTAATGGTAGTGGATACAAAGGAAGAATGGCGGTTATCGAGACATTTGAAATAACTGATGATATCAGAAAAATGATTGTAGAAGGAAAAATAGGTATAGACTTATATGGCAAAGCCAGAGAAAATGGCTTTCTAACGCTCAAAGAAGATGGTATCATAAAGATGCTTCAAGGCAATACTACATTGGATGAATTAAGAAGAGTTTTATAAACTATGATTTTGTCGTATGAAGAAACAGAAAGTGTCTCAAAAATTGTCAGAGACAAAAACATACCATATTACCAATGTAGAGGAGCTTATCGCCGTGACCAATGATCAGCTTGAGGATACACTGTACATCGCTGATGGGGTCATCATTCCCGACAAAAAGGACATTAGTCGCTGCTATCGATCGGATTTTACGCTCAAAACAAAAAAAGAAGCCCAAAAAATAATAAAAAACAAGAAAGCGACGATTGATTATACAAACAAAGAGAGCGATTTTTTTGTATATAATGAAAGAAAAGAACAATTGCTTCCTTTCAAAAAAAACGATTATCTGATTTACGATCATGGATATTTTACTTTCGACGGAAAAGATTATCTTTCGTATGATGATAACGGAAACGAGGTAGGAAAATTTCCTTGTACAAATATATGAGCGTAAATGCTCCAATAAAAAAAACCATAGTGCCGAAGACAGCCCTATGGAGATAGTGTATATGATACACAATTTTTTTATAATAATGGTGGGTAGAGGTCCAATGTCTGCATCGTAATTTGATGTAACCTGTCTTTATTAAAGATAATAAGCGGACAGGAGGGATCGGAACATGTATATACAACCATATTATGGGAGGTATGTTCATCCGGTGTGTCCAGAATGATTTTTTTGACCATCCATTGCTGATGTATGGGGCACATTAATCCCGGGCTCAGACGCGTGGCTTCTTGAAGCAGTTCATCATGATGACAATCTGCACACATAGGTCCATTACAATTACTATCACGTGTCTGCTTTTCACACTTCTGACAGGGCTTTTTGGACGGCCACATGAGTCGATATAATGCGAAGCCAAGTACCAAAAAGATAGATACTGTCCATGCAATGTTAAATTTGTCCATGAGATATGATTTTTTTGGTTTTTGTTTTTGATATAAAAACCATAAATATTACACAATAAAAGTCAATATATTTTTTTGTAGATTCTATTTCAAATCCGCACAGTATTTTTCAAGATACTGTATAGGAGATAGATAATTCAATCTTTTTCTAGGTCTATTGTTAAGTAGATTTATATAATAATCAAGCTCTTGTTGACTGACGG
>Ga0194063_10000154_pt1 | contig 48161 bp, 52 predicted proteins | sample SepL3720m_MetaG_FD_155459 | JGI IMG/M metagenome (GOLD analysis project Ga0194063, IMG submission 155459) | Anoxic zone freshwater microbial communities from boreal shield lake in IISD Experimental Lakes Area, Ontario, Canada - Sep2016-L373-20m | ecosystem: Environmental > Aquatic > Freshwater...
ATCGCATCCTGGAGCTGGAGTCGGTTCCAAGGGTTGGGCTGTTCGCCCATTAAAGCGGTACGCGAGCTGGGTTCAGAACGTCGTGAGACAGTTCGGACTCTATCCAGTGCAAGCGATTAGATTTTTGAAGGGAGTCGACCACAGTACGAGAGGACCTGGTTGAGGGAATCCCTGGTGTATCGGTTGTTCCACAAGAGCAATGCCGAGTAGCTACATTCCCATCCGATAAGCACTGAAAGCATATCAAGTGCGAAGCGAACCCTAAGATAAGAAATCCCTATAGACCGCCGGTAGATTACCGGTTTGATAGGCCTTCGGTGTAAGTTCAGTAATGAATTTAGCCAAGAGGTACTAATGGTCGATGTTTCCCATCTCTTTTGTTTGTTTTTTTATTAAACTACAGAAGTTGATTCCTACAATAGACATATTTTGAGCGTATAATCTTCTTTATATGATTATTCTTTCAATTGACCCAGGTGTAGAGCGTTTTGGTTTTGCAATTCTTAAGAAAAGCGATTCCACAATTAGCTATATTACCTCAGGGGTTATTGAGACTAACAAATCAGAAAGTCATACGAGACGAGTAGGTGAAATTTATTCTCATCTACTCCCATTACTCACACACAATAAACCTGAAAAGGTCGTATTTGAGCGCCTATTTTTCTCAAAGAACGTGAAAACTGCGCTTGCTGTTGCTCAAGTACAAGGCATTATATACCTTGCAGGGTACCTGAATAATATTCCCGTTGCAGAAATCGCCCCAAACGCGATAAAAGCAATTGTTACTGGATATGGACAGGCAGATAAAAAGGCAGTTCAAAAAATGGTAGAGCTTCAACTTAATTTGCCCGATAAAAAGAGACTTGATGATGAATATGATGCAATTGCATGTGGCTTTGCCTATTTGCTTTCTGAAAGAAGTTAGTTTGCCCCCATTTTTTGCACGATGAGCGCTCCGTGCTTTGCCCCCAATTTCATAGAATGTTCTATATTTTTGTCTTTTAAATAGCCAGCAATAAAACCAGCCGAGTAGGCGTCTCCTGCCCCAGTTGTATCGATTACATGAGAGACAGGAACCGCTTTTTCATGATGGATTGATCCATTTGAATATGCGTACGAGCCTTTTACTCCATCAGTTACGATTACCAGCTTATCCTCCAAATAAGTGACGTTTTTCGTAATGTCTGCTTTCCAGTCTATTCTGGCAAATGGTTCTTTTAATAGTTCAGCGCTTTCATGTGTATTAACAATAAGAATATCTACATGTTTCAACAGGCCTCTAATTTGATCGATAGGCCTTCTACAATCAGCTATTCCTAAGTTGACTATTGTCATGACTCTACTTGCATGTGCATGGGAAAGCACTCGTTCCCGCTCATCGATTGGCACCCTCCAAAGATTTGACATATAAAGTACTTTTGCTTTTTCAAATAGATGAATATCTTCGACGGAATTAAGAATTCGTTCATGAGGAGTTTCGTAGTGGATAATTGTCCTTTCACCACTTGCTGATAAAAGAATGCTTGAAATTTTCATGTAATCGTCATCGAAACGACAAAGTTTGTCGCTCACTCCATTACTTTCTAAATGTTCCAACACCATCTTCTTAAACGGGTTATTCCCAATCTTTCCAACCACTGCCGTCTTATATCCGTGTTTCTGCACACCAATTGCTACATTTGCAGCTCCTCCCCCCAATCCCGAATAAAAATGATCGACCAAATATTTCCCCCCCATTGCAAGTGCAAACCGCCCATCTTTTTGGGTAAGGGAATCGCCACGGTAGTACATATCAATACTTATTCCACCGATTGTTATTAGGTCATACATACTATTTAAATAGTACTGATAATTCAGACTTCATTCAACTCATAATTAAAATTTATAGATCAATACAGCTAAGTGTAAATATTTTGATACAATGAGTCCGTGATACATATATATTGTGGCGAAGATTCAACTGCTGCACGTAGAGCGTATATCGAAGCACTACAAGCATATCAAAATCAAGGATTTGAAGTGCTATCACTTGCTCCAACGGCCCTAGCCGACCTTCCAAAAGGACTTGCCGAAAGTCTGAGTTTATTTTCTGAAAAAAAGGTATTTGCAGTTGAGAATATTGAAAAACATGGTCTGAAGAAATCAACTAAAGCAACCAAAAATGTATTGTATGAATCCCTCCTTTCCTTTGCACAAGATAAACAGATAGAGATTATCGATTATGAAGAGGGGAAGTCTTCAAGATTGTTAAAACTCAAAGATGTGGCGACAATCCATGAATCAAAGCCCGCTCTTGGCATCTTTCAATTCGTTGAGCTGTGCGCACCTGGGAATAAGAAAAAATTTATTGACTCGTTACAAATACTGAGCGAAGATCAAGAACCTCTCTTTATCTTTATAATGTTAGCGCGTCACATACGACAAGTTGTACTTGCACAAAAAAATAGTCTTTCTCCTAAGATGGCGCCCTGGCAAAAATTCAAAGTACAAAGTGCAGCAAAAAAGTGGACAGAGTCAGCTTTGATGGGTTTTTATATGGGTCTCATCAGGATTGAAATTGGTGTTAAATCAAGCTCAAATCCGTATGGCGTCAGCAAGTCTCTTGAAATACTTGCTTGCCACTATCTTTGATATAATTAGTACTCAAGGGACGTTATAACTTGATGAATTTTATAACTTTATAACTAATTTCTTATGACCAACCAAATTCCAGATCACGTTTTCAGAGGGTACGATTTACGCGGTGTTGTCGGGCCTGATTTAGATGAAGAAAGAGTTGAGCGTCTGGGAAAGGCGTATGCTACATGGCTCATCCGAAGGAATGTGAATGACTGTGTGGTTGGATATGATTCTCGAGAATCAAGCCCTTCTTTTCGTGATGCCCTTGTAAAAGGTCTTACTGAATCGGGGATTACCGTATACGACATTGGAATGACGCTTTCTCAGATTTGCTATTTTGCACAATATTTATTTCGTACGCGAGGAATGGTCATGATTACTGCCTCTCATAATCCAAAAGAATACAATGGTTTTAAATTTGGAACAGGTTTTTCAGAGACAATGGTGACAGAAGAAATTATTGAATTTCGTGAACTGACAAAATCTGGAGATTTTATTTCTACGGGGACTAAGGGTAAAATAATCCAGCAGGATGTGTTCCCAGACTATAAGGCGGATATTTTGCGCAGAGTAGGAAAAATAAGAAAGTTTAAGGTAGTTGTTGACTCATGTGCAGCAACGACAGGTATTTTTCTCCCTGAAATTTTAAGATCAGTTGGATGTGAAGTGATAGAACAGAACACAAAACCAGATCCAACATTTCCAGTAGGGGTTGCAGATCCAACAGAGAAGGAAGTACTTGAACGTCTTGGTAAGCGAGTTCTTGCTGAAAAAGCAGATATGGGATTTGCCTATGATACCGATGGCGACCGTGTTGGCGTTGTTGATCAGGATGCTCGTATGCTCTGGAACGATACACTCGTTTCATTATTTGCCCAAGATATTATTGGATCACTTCCAAAAGCAAAAATAGTCTATAACGTCCTTTGCTCAAAACAAGTCGATGATGTCATTCGTCAAAACGGTGGAACACCTATCATGTGGACGACAGGGCACTCATTTATCAAAGCAAAGGTAAAGGAAGAACATGCTCCATTTGGCGGCGAACTATCAGGCCATTTTTTCTTTGTTGATAATTTTTATGGTCATGATGATGGAGCGATTGCAAGTTTGAGATTGCTTTCATACCTTACCAAGGTTAATCTTTCTTTGAAAGATGCGGTAAACAAACTTCCTCAATACATTTCAAGCCCAGAGATTAAAGTGGGTTGTCCAGACGCGACAAAATTCAAGACCGTTTCAAAGGAAATAGGAGATAAAGTAAAAGCTCAATATCCAAATGCTGTATTTACAGAAATTGATGGCATTCGTATGGACTTACCCGGAAATATGTTTGTCATCCGTGCAAGTCAAAATGGACCATATCTCACGGCAAAATTCGAAGCGAAGACACAAGAAAAATATGATGAACTAAGAAAATTTGTGGCAAAGACATTACAAGAGGTAAATGATATTGACATGGCAAAAGGGGTTAATACCGATGCCCTAAATTAATATGCTTGACTTACAATCTATTTCCCACGATGTTAAACCGATTGTTTTAGAGGCGGGTTCTATGATTTCGAAAGCGTGGGAAAAGCATCAATTTCGTTCACATCTGAAAGATGATAGAGATATTGTCACAGACACAGACACAGAGGTAGAAGAATATATAAGAAAAGAGTTGTACAAAGTACTTCCTCAGGCTGGTTTTATAGTTGAAGAAGGGAAGACAGAGATGGGGAGTGAATATAATTGGACAATTGATCCAATTGACGGTACAAAGTATTTTGCAACCCAGGTCCCCCTTTTTTTTACTCAAGTTGCCCTCCTAAGAGATAATGAGCCAGTGATAAGCGCTGTTTATAATCCCATTTCAAAACAGCTGTTCTCTGCTGTAAAAGACAATGGCTCCTATATGAATGAAGCAAAATTAGCCATGCATGTAGACGTACCACTATCAAAATGTATTATCCACTTTGATTTAGGTGAAACCTTCGGTAAAGAGAATATGTGGAAATATGATATTTTTCAAAAATTGTCTGAAAAATGCTATCGGGTGCGCGTTACAGCTGGCTATTTAGCTCCCTATTTACCTCTTGGGACAATAGATATTTCAATCAACACCGCCATTGAAACACCATTTTCGATCAAAAACATCACTGACTTGGCCCCTCATAAACTCATTCTTACTGAGGCTGGATATGACGAGGCACAGATAGTGGTAGGCTCCAACTCAATGCTTATTTGGTCATCTCAAAGGCACATAGCTGAAATACGAGCACTTATTGGCTAAATTGCCCTCCATTTGGTATAATATAGGTCTTATGGAAGAGCCTTCTATTCTGCCAGTCGTTGATCCACCGATCGACCCACTACAACTTTCAAACTATACGAAAGCTCTCCTCTCAAGCCTTAAAGAAAAAAAAGGTCGAGCAAAACCTGATGAATTATCAAAAATTGCCGTTTCCCAAGCTGTATCATTCTTTGCACTTGTCTACGAGAAGCTAAGAAATGCTGTGGAATATAGAGAAGATCATTTGATGAGACGCGCCGCAATAGAGCGTATCCTAAATAGAAGACTTATGCTTAATCCTGAAGGGAAGCATGAGGCTGAACAGATTCTTCGCGAGCTTCTTTGGGCGCGCTATTTTGCCAACGGTTCACTTGGCGGAAAGGATCTTGAAGAGATCCAAATAATCATCGATAGATACCTTGCCTTAAAGAGGAAAATAATCACAGGAAGACCACTTGATACGCAGCAGTTTCTCAGTGAATTCATCACAGACCTCATGACGTGTGAAATCGAGGAGCGACTATCACCCGAGACTGCACATAGATACTCCAACTACATGTTTTTTATCTATCAAGTTTTGCGAAAGAAAGTAAAGATAGAAGGTCTTTCAGCAGACCAAAAGGATGCCTATTTTCTTGCAGCACTTGAAAAATCATTTAGGAAAAGCGACCAACCCTACCAGAGATATCATCTCTTCATTACCTTCTATAAGCCAATACATACATACACTGAAAAAGAGCTAGATGTGTTTGCCGCTAAGGCTCCGGCAATATTTAAGAAAATAGATGAGACAGTAGAAAACAAATATGTGGAAAGCCTCGTAAGATTTACACGCAAACAACTCCCCCCATTCCTTATTCTTTTTTCAATCATTAAAGAGAAGGCTGCAGATGCGGAAAAAATACTTTCGGATAAAATTGCATTATGGAAAAGTGTAGATGAGACGTGCCGCGAGAAATACCAGCAGCTGAATTCACGTGTTCGTACCCTCGCTATTCGTAGCTTTATTTATGTATTTCTCACAAAAATGGTCTTCGCCTTAATACTTGAGGTTCCTGTTTCTCAATGGCTCTATGGTGAAGTGAATATGCGTTCTATCGGCATCAATACCCTCTTCCCGCCAATTCTAATGCTACTTATTGTATCTGTTTTTAAGATTCCAGGAGAAGAAAATACAAAAAATATCTTTAATAGGATAATCGATGTAATCGATGCAAATGTTTCATTCGAAACAAGCATTTCCTATATGCCTAAAAAAGCACCCGAACGTAAACCTATTCTTATTTTTGGATTTACCATTTTTTATTCCCTTACATTTATCGTGACATTGACACTTATTTATGAAGGACTACTGCTGCTTTCTTTCAATATGATTAGTATTGCCATCTTCATTTTCTTTGTCTGTCTTGTCACTTTTTTCTCATATCGCGTAAAGCAAATAGTTAACGAATTCCGTCTTGCTGAGAAAGAAGGAGTTCTCACTCCAATAGTCGACTTTTTCTTTATGCCCATTTTGTCTTTAGGCAAATTCTTTAGTGGAGGATTAGCGCGCTTAAACTTTATGATCTTTATTCTCGACTTTCTCATTGAGGCGCCTTTCAAACTCATCTTTGAGGTTGTAGAGGAGTGGATCACCTTCGTTCGAAAAAGAAAAGAAGAGATAATATAATCCACCTCAATTCATCGAAATATCACTTACAATATGGTCTATCTTCTCCTTGTTGACATGCTGCATTACGACAACATGAGCTATATTCCCAGAGCATGACAACTGCCACTTATCAACAATATTTTCATGTGGTTTTTTGAAGTAAACTGTATTTGAATAATCATTTCTGTGGGCATAAACCCCAGATGCTTTCAATCTCTCGTGGAGATATCTTGCGTTATCAAGACAGGTGCGAGCATCGGCTTTGAACTTGTTTAAGCCATGCTTTTTTATGATATACCAGGTATATAGGGAAGTGTGGCCGTTTCGTGAACCAGATATCGTCGTATCATGCGAATTTATATATTCAACTTTTGATTTTACTTTGTTTACGTACTTCTTCTTCGTAAAAATAACGCCGGATATGAGCGGCACGCCAAAAAATTTATGCATTGATATTGCTACACTATCAACGCCTTTATCGAATGAGTATCTTGGCGCGCTCGATATGAACGGAGTTATCATTCCAGATAGTGCTCCATCAACATGAATATACTTTTTTTTAATTTTATGCTTCATAAGTATCATTTTTACTTTTTCTAGATTGTCAAAAGCGCCTTTTACCGTTGTCCCGCAATTGACGAGTATTATTGCTTCCTTTTTTTTGTTTTTCGATAGCTGCTTATCTAGATCGACATAGTCCAATTCCCCATTTTCTTGTGAATGAACAACTTTAGTCTTCATTCGCAATATGTTCGCAATTTTTCCAATGGAGTAGTGTGTGTCGGCCGAATAGTATAGCATTGCATTTGGATATGTTTCACGCGCAAGCAACATGCCTTCCATATTTCCTTCTGTACCGCCTGATGTAACATATCCCCACCCAAGATGTCTCGGCAATTTATACAAATCAAGAAAAAAATTGACGACATCCTGCTCAAAATGCTTCGAGTGCTTCTTCCACGATAAAGTTGAGAATGGGTCACCTGCATTATTAATATATACATGTGCAGACTCTGCAACAGCTTCATAGTCATAGTTCATATTATTCGGAAAGCCCATGTATTTTTCTTCATGAGTCTTCATCTCCTGTATGTATTTTCCCAATGTTTCCTTTATATTTTTGTATTCCATTTTTTTTATATAAATAATTTCCGCAACCAAAAAAAATCCCCGCCTAGGCGGGGTCTCTTTTATGCTTTTCAGCTCAAAAGGTACCCCTCCTGGTGAGGAGAAGAATCCTTTTAATACATACTGAAAACATATTGCTGAACATTCTTTGAGTATATCAACATACTAATATGTTGTCAACAATAAAATGATAGCTATACTATAGTGGTACAATAGGTAATGACTTTTATAGTAGGTCTCGCGCCAGTTGATGGAGTTACCGATGCCGCATTTAGGCAGGTGGCTGATGAGTTGGGAAAACCAGACCTGATGTACACAGAGTTTATTCCCACAGAGGGCTTATTCAGAGGAAGGGAGACTCTTCTTAAGGGTCTTCAGAAACATAGTACGAGCACTCCAATAATTGCTCAATTCTTTGGTCCCCACCCTGAGTATTATATGTATGCTTTTTTTGTCGCTGCTGAGCTTGGTTTTTCTGGCGTAGATGTAAATATGGGCTGTCCTGATACAAACATTGTGAAAAAGGGTGGTGGTGCCGCTTTGCTCCTAGATCTTCCACGAGCTAAGGAAATAATCAAAATGCTTATTAACACACGTAGCGACTGGTTGAATGGAAAACGGCTTAAGGATACCGATCTCCCCGAAAATATGAAACTAGCCATATATAAACTTCGTGGCCAACACACCTCCGAGGTGTGCAAAGGCATGCCTATTTCCGTAAAGACTCGTATTGGTTATCACTCATCTCAAGTGAACGAAGTTATTCCATTTTTAATAGAGGCAGGCGTAGAAAGAATATCTCTTCATGGGCGTACGTTTGATGAAAGATATAGCGGTTTTGCAAATTGGGATGAAATTGCAAAAGCAAAAGCTCTTACAAAGGGATCTTCAGTTCAATTGTTCGGCAATGGGGATATAAAGAGTAGGAAACATGGAGAAGAAATGATCAAAGAATATGGAGTCGACGGTGTACTGATAGCCCGCGCAGCTTTTGGCAACCCATGGGTTTTTAAAGACAAAATAGCAACGTTTGAAGAAAGAAAAAATACAATGAGATATCATGCTGAACTGTTCTTGAAGTATCGACCTGATTTTGATCTACGACCAATGAGGAAGCATCTTTCATGGTATTGTAAAGGAATTGAAGGTTCAGCAAAGCTGCGAGATAGACTAATGAAGGTGGTCACGCTAGATGATCTTAGGACAATACTCCAATAACATTCTCTCTGATACTTTTTTTCAATAGTTCAATAGAATCAAGATCATGGATCGACACTCCAATTACTGGTAATCCTAATTTTTTTGAAACGGATTTAATTTTTTTCTCCCTGTCAGTCGGTGCAAGCAGATCAATCTTTGTCAAAAGTATAAGTTCTTTTTTTTCAATCAAAAGGGGATTTGAATTTTTGAGTTCTGTGCGGATGACTTCATATATCTCTTCTGGGCTGTCATTTTCTGTACTAATACAGTGATATAAGACCTTTACTTTTTCAATATGTTTAAGAAATCTACTTCCTAGACCCTTTCCTTTTGAAGCACCTTCAATTAATCCAGGAATGTCGGCGAGTACGAGTCCTTCAAATGTTCCAAGATTTGGCTCAAGTGTTGTAAAAGGGTAAGGCGCAGTAGCAACCCGAGCATTAGTAATTTCATTTAGTAAGCTACTCTTACCAGCATTAGGAAGTCCGATAAATCCCGCATCAGCAATGAGCTTGAGAATAATTTTAAAGTGGGCGCTTTCACCGGGAGTCCCAGGCTCTGCATGTTTTGGCGTTTGATTTGTCGAGGACTTAAATTTATCATTCCCACGTCCACCAATTCCGCCCTTACAAATAATATAGTCTTTATCAAACTCAGAAACCTCAAATTTAAGTTTTGTTAGAGTATTAAATACCTCAGTATGAATTGGCACATTTATGATTGCATCTTTCCCAGTAAGGCCAGTTTTATTGAAGTTTTCGCCCATCGCACCGTCATCTGCAATAAATGCTCGCTGTCGTGCAAGGCTATTTAAATTTTTTGTCTCCCGTTTTGCTCTAATAATGACATTGCCCCCATTTCCGCCATCTCCTCCACATGGTCCACTTTTCATAGGAAAAAAAGCCACACGACCAGAACCACCTTTTCCGGCTTTAGCATTTACATATATTTCGTCGATTAGCATATGAGAGTTATAAATTAGAGCACGATGACTCTTGTTCCTACCTCAGCCCAATTATACAGGATAGAAGTAGCATTAAGAGGTATGTTTACGCAGCCATGGCTTCCTACAATCGGATAATCCTGTGTGCCGTATATAGCTCTCCAAGGAGCATCATGAAGCCCATACCCAAGATAAAATGGCATCCAGTAGTCTACGACGTCATCGTAATAAATTCCTGGGAAAGGAGAGACCATTTTATGCCGCAACTCCTTGAGATATATAGCAAATTCTCCCGTCACTGTCTCAAAACCCTGCTTTCCAGTTGTGATTGTAATAGCGTTTGGAAAAAGAGAGACCCCATTCTCATATGCATAGAGCCGTTGAAGTCCAATATTAACAACAACAATCTTTCCCTCTTGACGCGGAGAAGGGGGTACGACAGTGAGCCTTTCTTCCTCTTTTTGTTTGAGTAAAAGTGCATATTGTTCATTTTGAATGAGTTGCTGTTTAGCCTGTAGCGCTTTTTGCATACTAGTGAACACTCGTTCACGGCTTAACGTTTCAAGATAATCTGCTCCATTTCCCGCATAGTTTGAGCTCATCAATGCCTCAGCAGAAGAAATACAGGCACTAGCAATCTTTACGTTTGCCTCGCTATTCTTTTCTAAAAAGTAACTGAGAAGCTCCTGACAAGATACCTTATATAATTGAAGTTCTCCCATAAGTGATTCCTTCCGCACAGATTCTACTTCTTTAGTGATGGCGCCATCCTGATCCTCTAGTAAGACAAGAGCTCGTTTAATACCAGTCAGATCACTATTTGTTTCAAATACGCTTCCAGCAATTATTTCAAGTGCATCAGAAAAATAAAGTTTTCTTGTCTGAGATACATAGCTATTATTTTTTATTCTATCTCGCAAATACGTAAGTCTTGTTTGAACCTCAGTTTTTTGCTTGTTCACCTCTGTAGCATATCCTAAAAGTGTAAGACTGATAATATTGTTGCGTCTTTCTTCAAAGGCCTTCTCTTTAACGGGAAAGACAAATAGTGAAGTTGATTCAACCTCTTTAATAAAGAGAGAATACATTCCTATAAATGGACTTGCATCATAGCCCCATTTTAAATAAACAGATATTTTTTTTATATCATTTTTGATTAGTGCTGTTGCTTTCTGCTTACGAAGATTTAGTTGATATACGAGTAATAATATAACTGCAAAAACACAAAAAAAAATAAACAGTGTTCGCTGTAAAATAAGTGAATGTCTTACCTTTAATTTTGATTTGTCTATTCTATTATTTATTATTTTTTAAGATGATGGTCACCCTTCTTCCATCCTGGTTTTGAGCTACATTTTACCCATGTTTCTGTACCGACGGCATCATGTATTTGGCCTGGCTTGATAGTGTATGTTTGTCCTTCATTTAATACATACTTTACTCCATCAACGGTTAGAGCTAATACCCCCTTAACCACTTGGTATGTCTCTTGAGTGATAGTGTGGTAGTGTGCCTCAGTCTTATCAATGACAGAGATAACAATACTGTGTGATGAATGCTCTGTAGTTGGCTCTACTTCACATAAAATCTCCGTGCAGTTTTGTCTACTATTTAATAGTATTTTTTTTCCAGGATATTTTTTCTTTAGTTCTTCAATTACACCCGTGATGTTCATATTTTTATTATACATCTTCATAAAGTCAAAAACTCTCTAAGTATCTAAGCAACAGAATCAGAAGTGATATATACTATGGAATGCAACCCTGCTTCATCTATCTTGTTCGTCATGGCCAAACAGACTGGAATGTGACACAGACAATTCAAGGCCAGACAGATATTCCACTTAATGAAACAGGGGAGAGTCAGGCTCATCAGATGAGAGAAAAGCTAAAAGATATTCACTTCGACATGGTTTATTCATCAGATTTGATTCGAGCCAAAAGGACAGCAGAGATAATTACCCTTGAAAGAAATCTGGCCCTTATTACCACGGAAATCATCAGAGAACGCTCGTTTGGCGCCTATGAAGGTACACCGATGGATGATGCTCGCAAAACTCTCTATTCCTATCTGGATCACTATAATGGAGAGCACCCACATCTTACAGAAAATAATGTGGAAACAAATGATGAGATGACAGGTCGGACTATTACATTCCTTCGTGAGATTGGTGTTGCTCATCCAGGAAAAACTGTTCTTGTTGTGTCGCACGGAGGGCTCATGAAACAGCTTCTTCTGCATTTGGGGTATGTGACAAAAAAAACACTTCCTCCTATGGCAATTCAGAATTTAGCATATATTAAGCTCTCCTCTGATGGATCTGAGGTGAATGTTCTTGAAACATCAGGTATTACAATAATCAAATAATTTCATTAGCCACTTGAGAGCACTTCACTGTATAATCACATATGCAACTTTGGCACTATTTTGCTCTACTCACAGTCTTGTCAGGATCAATAGCGGATATTATTATTCGCATGATAATGAAGAAGGAAGAAAGTGATCCTATCCTTTTTACCATCGTTTTTCAGTTTATATTGGGTATTTTTGTTCTCACCTATTCCTTTACCCAGGGATTTAGTTTTCCTCCACCAATCTCACTTTGGCCACGTTTTTTACTGAGCGGTATTTTGTATGCAGCAGGTTCGCTTTGTAGTTTTTATGCCTCAAAAACAATTCCAGCAGGTGAAAAAACAATTCTTGTTGCCTGTGGAGCGGTTATTTCTGTGTGTCTGGGGGTATTTCTCTTAGGCAATCAATTTAGTATTGGAAAAACCATTGGGGTTGCGCTTATTCTCCTATCAGTCTACGTTTTATTTGGACGAGAACGCTTTAAAATGAGTATCGGAGTTTGGTATGCACTTGGAGTAGCTCTTTTTTTTGCCGTAGCTATTATTAACGATATAATCATATTAAGGACAGTAAACATCTATTCGTTTCTGCCAGTAATGTGTTTTCTACCAGGAGTAGTGCTTGCAATTATATTCCCGAGACATCTAAAAAAAATTAAGAACTTACTTAAACCAAAAGCACTTTTGCATATTAGCGTATATTCCCTTATGTACTCTGTCTCTGCCATCACGTTTTATCAAGCTCTCAACACAGGAGCTTCAATTTCTCAGCTTTCACCCATTACTCGCGCTTCTATAATTCTAACAGTGCTTTTTGGTGTGGTGTTTCTCGGAGAACGAAAGCATCTAAGAAGAAAATTAATGAGTGCAATCATCGTGAGTATTGGTGTCCTTCTATTGGCATAAAGAAAGAGTAATGATACTATGACACTTCATCAGCAAAGACAGGTAGAAATAATTAACCAAATAGAACAACAAATAGCAACCAATTCTTTGCAGGCCACGGCCGTAGTTCCTGTAAATGATTTTGATAGTGACAATAGAATATGTCTTACAAGTATTCATTTTCCTCAGGCTCAATACGTAAACTCAATTTACTCCTCAATTAGTGAGCCATTAATGAAGGTTTTCCCTGAAGCCTATTATTATTCCCCATCCTCTCTTCATCTTACGATAAAAAATATTCAAGTTATCGATAATCCTCCCACATTTTCTGAAAGTGAGATTGAAATAGCCAAAAAAATATTCTCATTTATCATTCCGCAGCATCATACCTTCACGATTTACCCCTATAGATTGCTCATATTTAAAAATAATATCGCTCTCATGAGCACAACAGATGAGGAGCTTGACAATATAATACTTGATCTCGATTGCGAGCTTGAGCGAGCTGGATTGCCAGATAATAAGAAATATGCTAATAAACAGTATTTTTTTAGTAATATGACACTCGCTAGATTTAGTACAATTCCGCCTAAATTATTTATAGAAAAAGTTCGGGAGCTATCGTCTTTGCTTACCATTCCGGCATATCGAGTAGACTCTGTTAGCCTCATATCATCAAATGCAGTCATGAAGAAAATGAATTTGCACGGAAAGTGGAATCTATTGATATAAGTTGATACGTGTGTTTAAATATAGACTTCTATCTATATTTATGGATATCAATAAAGAAGTAGAAGTATTAAAAGCACTTGCAGACGTCACTCGTCTCTCCATCGTAAAAGAACTATCTCAACATGGTCCGCTTAACTGCAGTGAACTTTCAGATATGTTTGATCTGACGCAACCCACGCTTTCACACCACTTTAAAAGGCTTATTGAAGTTGACGTGATAGTAGCTCAAAAAGAAGGAACTCACATGATCTATACTCTTAATAGAAAATTGCTCGGCATATTAAAAATTCCAGTTGGCCCACCTGCATTGTTTAATGCAGACGATTATGAATCTGTGGAATAATGAATTATTAGTTACTATTTTTTTTATGAACACTCAAATACTATCCGCTTTAAACTGGCGTTACGCAACAAAACAATTTAATGCTGAAAAGAAAGTCTCTGACGATGATCTCAAATTGCTTCTTGAATCAATTCGTCTTGCCCCTTCATCTCTTGGTGTGCAGCCATGGAAGGTCTTGGTTATCACAAATCAATCATTGCGCCAACAATTAAAAAAAGCTGCCTATAATCAACCACAAGTGGTGGATGCATCTCATCTCATCATCTTTGCTTCTCGTAAAACGATCAATGAGGAGTACGTCGATTCATATGTTAATACTGTTGCAGCAGTTCGTAATCAAAGAATTGAGGATGTCCAGGAATATAAGCAAATGATCATGCACTCAGCGAGTAGAAAAACTCAAGAACAAATTATGGAATGGACTGCTCGCCAAGCATATATTGCTCTGGGATTTCTTCTGGAAACAGCTGCAATAATGAAGATTGATGCTTGCCCAATGGAAGGATTTGACAACAAAGAGTTTGATTCAATGCTCGGGCTTGATAAAACAGACTATACCTCAGTGGTCATTGCTCCAGTAGGGTATCGAAGTGTAGAAGACAAGTATGCGCTTGCTAGAAAAGTAAGATTTAATGATGAAAAGATATTTATTAAGATATAAAAGCACTATACTTGTAATTACGAAAATAATTGATACGCTAGTGAACATATCAAAAATACCTATTTATCGAATATATGAAGTTAATGGAGAATTATAGTTTTTTGCAAATTTTTTACCAAGTTTAGCTTATCTTCTCGATTCCATTTCTTTATTTCAGCCTCACGCTTACATGCCGCGCTTTTTGTCGAGTATATTTCGCTATAAACAATAGTGACAGGTCGTTTTCCGCGGAGGGCTTTTGAGCCTTTTGCATTACTTGTATTATGTTCATGCACTCTTCTTTTTGTATCAGTTGTTATTCCAGTATAAAGTGAGTTGTCATTACATCGAACTATGTATAGATACCAGTTCATAAGTGGGAAAGAATGTGCGACCAGTGAGACTCGGACTCACAACCACCTCCTTAAGAGGGAGATGCTCTACCAGTTGAGCTATGGTCGCTTTTAAGTGTCCCCAGAGGGAATCGAACCCCCATCAATGGTTCCGAAGACCATTACTCTATCCGTTGAGCTATGAGGACTTTCCCTCCAATAAGACGACCAGTATATTATACTATACAAATGGGTGTCATCCTATACTTTATTCTTATGTTGACAGAATTATTTATTCTGATTGGTGTTTCTATTTATGGCGTTGGGCTGATCTTTTCTTCTCTTAAAGGTGCCCCCTATGTCCCCACATCAAAAAAAGAGCTGACAGCAGTTTTAGAAAAAGGCAAACTAAAAAAAGGTACTCTATTTGTAGAGCTTGGAAGTGGAGATGGGCGGGTGGTACGTCAAGCTGTGAAAGACTATGGAGTAATGGGCGTTGGAATAGAGATCAATCCGCTTCTTGTTTGGTGGTCTCGTTTTCTTTCAAAGCGTGATGGAACTGCGCGATCTATCACATTTTTAAAAACAGATGTTTTCAAATATTCTCTAACAAATGTTGACTATCTCTACCTGTTTCTCATGCCAGAATTACTAGCAAAACTTATCCCAAAATTTAAAAAAGAATTAAAAAAAGGAACACTTATTATCTCTCATGGGTTTATGCTTATTGGCCTCGAAAAAAAGCTTATCGCTACTAATCCAAGTAAATCCTTCTCAACATATTATTATAAGGTATAATCTGTACCATGGAGATAGTTAAGCTTTCAAAAAAATTTGCTCAGCTTGCGCTATTTTATTGTTTTATTGTGTTTTGTTCTTTCATTATTGGCCTCAAACTTTCCTCAATAAATAAAAGAATGGTGTATTATCGGCGAGTTATGGACGATCTTGAACAAATTTCACTTATAGCTGCAGAGCAAGATAAATCAACGCCTGAGCTGCTTGCAGAATTTAAGACTTCAGATATCCGAGTCGCAAACTTAAAGTTTTTTTTCAGAAAATATGATTCAGTACTCTACGACAAATCTGAATATATTGTAAAAATGGCCGACCTCTATAAACTTGACTATCGCCTTATACCGGCTATCGCTATGCAAGAATCAAATGTTTGCAAATATATTTATGAGGGATCACACAACTGTTGGGGCTGGGGAATTTATGGCAACAAAGTTACGCGTTTTAGTTCATATGAAGAAGCAATAGAGACAATTAGTCGTGGACTTAAATTGTATTATGTTGACAAGGGGCTTACCACGCCTGAAGCAATTATGAAAAAATATACACCACCGTCCGACGGCTCTTGGGCATTTGGAGTAAATGTTTTTTTGAAGATGATTGAGTAGTATTATTGCACACTTCTAGAGTTACTAAGCTCCTGTGACATGGAGTATGCAGTCCCTTGTTTTTTACTCCGAGATGCAAAGAGTGATCCTCTCTTCTTTTTTTTACTCATGAGAGCTGAAAGCCATGTTCTACTTTCTCCAACTTTTGCGCGAACTCCTCTCAAAATTTGAAGGACAATCTCGAGAAATTTTACATGATATATTCCTGGTTTTTCAGAAAGAGTATCCATAGTAAACTTCTCAATATCTTGCACCTCATTCATCAAGGCTGCATTATTTTTTTTAATATAGTTTACTTCCTGTCGTATCTGCTCAAGAAGTTGTTTAATTTCCTGGCGAACAACTACATTTTCGTGGTGGCTTTGATAGTTAAAAAGATTTGCCTCTTTTTTTAACGCCTTCTTTTCCTTAGGAAGCTCCTCTTTTTGCTGTTGCAACTGCTTTTCTTGTGTTGGAGGAGTTGGTTCAGATATGCCAAGAAGTTGATCGATCATGCCTGCGCCCATCGACTGAAGGGTATCGATAGTATTTTTTCCCATAGAGCTGGATACTTCCCGTAGGGTTTCTATCGGATTCACCATGTGCGAAGAGGCTTTTTTAGCTGTCATACCTCCGTAATTATATTATAGACCTATAATAAAGTCAAGTGCCTTTTGTTTTCTCAATACTGAAGCATAGAAGTATGCATTGGCTTCAGCTGATTTACGGTCTTTTTCCTCTTTTATATTCGAAAATAGCGCATTGAGATCTTCCTGTTTGACCTCAAGCTTCTCTTCATCAGCAATAGTCTGGAGGATAAACTCAAGCTTGTACATGTCGGCGATTTCACGAGTAAGTCTCTCCTTGACAGATTCTAGGGTCAAATTACGTGTTTGTAGATATTTATCCATTGAAAGGCCAATTTTTTGCACATCATCAACCATCTGAGAGAGTCGTCGATTGAGTTCTTCTTCGATAAGAAGTGGAGGAAGTTCGCACTCACATTCCTTAAGCACGGCCTCAAGACTCACGTTTAATGCTTTTTCTTTCTTTTGGTCTGTATTTTTTTCAGGGGCTTGAGGTTCCTTTCCGGGTACCCAAATGTCGTCAGCTTTAAGTGTCTGTTTTGCTTCCTGGACTTTCTTTTTGTAGTCTTTAAGCTTTATCACTGGCTTTTCGGCAATAGTTACCTTAAGCTCCCAATCTTCATTCTCTTTAGCCTTGACAAGCTCAATTTTTGGGGAAAGAATAGGATTTAATTGCTCTTTTTTTACTATATCCTCATAGATCTTAGGCATGAGCTCGCGGATTAGATGAGAATAAACGCTATCTTTTGCTATATTCTTTTCAGCTAATTCCTTTGGTACTTTGCCTTTTCGGAATCCACCCATTTCAAACTCTGCATGAAGGAGATCGAATGAAGTTTTGTAGGCTGTTTGGACTTCTGCCCAAGAAAGTTTAACAAGTACCTCGACCGTGGACTTTGGTTGTTTTTTGACTGTATGTGTAGGCATGATACTCACAATTGTACCGTATCTTGCATGAAAAACAACTGTTTCTGTTCTTCTTCCTGGAACTTCGCCATGAAGTAATTTACTTTTCCTGACCATGTATTTCCTTCACAGTAGATAGCACCAATCTCATCAACAGTTGTGGCCCCCTTATCGAGGTAGCCATTTCTTAATCCCTTGCCTACAGCCATAATCGCGTCATGAAATGTGTCAAACTCAAGTATTCCACGGCCCCATCCAAAAGGATTATGGGTACTTGGAATAAGAAACTTACCAAATGTTGATTCAACTCCAGAGATGGAAGGCAACAGGTAACAGTCAAGGTCGTATGTTGTGCATGCTTCAAGAAATGAATCAACTTCACTTAGTAGTACTGCATCATATTTCTTAAGCACTTGAACTAAAGCCTTTCTTTTCAAGGCTAATTTTTGTATATTTATTGAAGACGTGGCTGTCTGCTCGCGAAATGTAACCGCGGCAGAGGAGCCGGCTATTGCCTGAGCTCTTACTGGAGCTGCGGCGTATAAGCCTATGAAGAGGACTAAAACGATAGAAAATATTGTTTTACCCATAAAAAAAATCTTAAAGCTCTTCTAGCTGGTAGAAAAACCTTAAGATCTAATGGAAAGTATAGCACCAATATGTATAAAAGTCAAGAGGTATATTATACTGGGACAGCGTATATAGAGCATATTGTACAATAGAGTTGTATGAAAAAGACATTTCAAAGCTTTGTGTTTGGCTGTAGAGTAAATGAAGCAGAGCGAATCAAACTTGATTCTGAGCTTATGGAGGCTGGTTTTACAGTAGATTTAGCTTCGCCATCATTTATTATTATTAATACCTGTGCAATAACCGGCAAAGCTGAGCGTGAGGCTAAGCAACTTATTTATCAGCTTCGAAAAAAACACCAACAGGCACAAATTGTGCTTACCGGCTGCAGCGCCACCTTATGGCAAAAATACAACAATGGAAATATAAAGCTTGTTGATATCGTCGTTCCAAACAACCAGAAATCAAGGCTAATTAGCCTCTTGCACACCTCGGAGGTGTGCAACAAGGCCAAGCCCATGTTCGCTGTGCCTTACAACAAGGCTCATAATGACAAATTTAGGCATTCAAATCGCCTTATTGTAAAGATTCAGGATGGGTGCCATAGATTTTGCTCTTACTGCATTGTTCCTTACCTGAGAGGTATGCCTCAGTCTCAAAAGATCAAAGACATTGTCTCATATATAAATTCATTTAATCCCACCCCCTCCGAAGTTGTTTTGAGTGCTATTAATACTGAATCATTTGGGAAAGACACAGGAGAATCTCTCGTCGACCTCATACAATCTGTTCTTCGGAACACAAATGTTCCTCGTATCGCTTTTGGCTCTATCCACCCCTGGAGTATCACCTCTGAGTTCATTGAGTTCTATAAAACGACTTTATCTAAAGAAGAGCGATTTATCAACTTTTTTCATGTACCAATTCAGTCGGGATCATCACCTATACTCAAACGGATGAGAAGAGAATATCAGATAAGCGATGTAATCAAACAATTAAAAAAAATACAGCACATCCGTCTAGATGCGCTTATAGCGACAGATATCATTGTTGGGTATCTTGACGAAACTGATGAAGAGTTCAATCAGACAGTAAATGTGCTTACAAAAAGTCCAATCAGTAGACTCCATGTATTCCGCTTTTCAAATAGAGAACACACAGCCGCATATTACTTAAAAAAACAACACACAGAACCTACTCCAGACGTAAAAAAGGAAAGATCCTATACTCTTTTGGCACTTTCTAAGAAAAAAATGGAGTTATTTACGAACAGTCTTGTCGGTTTAAAATCAAATGCACTTGTAATCGCCACCAACGAGAAAGAAACAAAAGTATTGTTGGACAATCATATTGAGGGGAAAATGAGAGATAAACATGTCTTGCCAGGCCAGATAGTGCATGTTACAATTAGAGCTGCAAAAGATGGATATGTCTTTTGTGATTTGATATCTTAGGCGCGTGCGGCGGTAGCTCAACTGGTTAGAGCGTCGCCCTGTCACGGCGAAGGTTGCGAGTTCAAGTCTCGTCCGTCGCGCTTAAGGTTTTGGACTCGTAGCTCAGTTGGCTAGAGCGTTTCATTGACATTGAAAAGGTCACAGGTTCAAGTCCTGTCGGGTCCACACTACGCTCTCTATCAAAATATAGAGAGCTTTGCGTGGCAAGCCATGTTAGTTCTCTTTACGAAGGATTAAAAAATTTATGATGCATATAAGATTTACAATTACCACAACTATATTCTCCTGGTAAGGAGGGTTGCATTGTGGTTTAAGCGCACCCTCCGAAAGGAGGGCTTTTTATTAAACCGCAATTATTATTTATTTCGTATACTATACAAATATGGACATTCAAAATATTGACAACCTGAGGCACTCATGCGCTCATTTATTAGCAGCAGCAGTAATTAATCTATGGCCAGATGTAAAAGTCACTCTCGGCCCCTCAATAGAAGATGGGTTTTATTATGACTTTGACTTTGGAGATATAAAAATTTCTGACTCGGAACTTTCAAAGATAGAAAAAAGAATGCATGATCTTCTAAAAAAATGGGAAGGATTTGAGAAAAGAGAAGTCTCATATGAGGAAGCCTTAAAGCTTTTCAAAGACAATGTATATAAACAAGAAATTCTAGCGGGAATAAAAGAAAAAGGAGAAGCAATTACTCTTTATAAATCAGGTGAGTTTGAAGATTTGTGTCGAGGAGGCCATTGTGAAAAGCCAAATCAAGTACTTCATCATTTTAAACTTCTCTCAGTCGCAGGAGCATATTGGAGGGGGAGCGAGAAAAATAAAATGCTTACTCGTATTTATGGGACATGTTTTACAACGAAAGAGGAATTAGATAAACATCTCTGGCAACTTGAGGAAGCAAAAAAAAGAGATCACAGAAAGCTGGGGAAAGAGTTGGAACTTTTCTTTATTGATGAGGTTGTGGGAAAAGGTCTTGTTATGTGGCTACCAAAGGGAACAATTGTTCGCAACCTCATTGAAGATCTTGCAAAAAAAATGGAAGATGAAGCGGGATATCAACGGGTGGTTACTCCTCATATTGCAAAGGAGGAGTTATTTTTGACATCAGGTCATTTGCCTTACTATAAAGATAGTATGTATCCTCCCATGGTTATGGATGATGGAATCTATTATTTAAAAGCAATGAACTGTCCTCATCATCACCGGATATTTTTACACGGCTTGAGAAGCTATCGTGAACTTCCTCTACGTCTTGCAGAATATGGTACGTGCTATCGCAATGAACTTTCTGGAACACTTTCTGGCCTTCTTCGAGTCCGCGCTATGGCAATGAACGATGCCCACATGTACTGCCGAAAAGACCAAATCAAATCTGAGTTTGCTGGAGTATTAAAACTTACCATTGCTTATTTTGAGCTATTTGGCTTGAAGGATTATTGGTTCCGTCTTTCTAAATGGGATCCAAAACATACGGAAAAATATATCAATGAACCTGAGAATTGGGAATATTCGGAGCAAGTGTTACGCGAGGTACTTGTGGAGATGAATCTTCCATTTAAAGAGGCTGAAAACGAAGCCGCCTTTTATGGTCCAAAGGTAGACGTACAATTCCGTTCAGTCTTAGGACGCGAGGAAAGCATGTCTACTATTCAACTCGATTTTGCGGCAAAGAAGCGTTTTAATCTAACGTATATTGACGAAAAGGGGGAGCAAAACAATGACGTGTTCGTCATCCATCGTGCGCCGCTTTCAGTACATGAGCGATTCCTCGCATTCCTCCTTGAGCAGTACGCAGGTATATTTCCACTGTGGTTGGCCCCTGTACAGGTTGAAATCCTTCCACTCTCCGATGCGCAGTTTGAGAAAGCGAGAGAGATAGAAAAGATGATGAAGAAGGAGGGTATTCGTGTGCAAGTAAATAGCCAACAATTGACACTTGGCAAAAAAATTCGTCAAGCTACATTGCAAAAGGTACCGTATATGGGTATAATAGGACAGAAAGAAATTGAGGCATCTGAGCCATCTCTCTCGATAAGAGCAAGAGACGGCAAAGACCTCGGGATGCAAACAGTGGCATCATTTATCAATACACTAAAACAAACCATTGAGAACCACTCATAGTAGATTTCAAAGAACCCCAAAAAAGTTTTATATAACTAATTGGAGGATTGAAGCGACAGAACTACGAGTACTCGACTCAAAGGGTGAACAGATTGCAGTAATGAGTAAGGCTGATGCTCTTGCAAAAGCGGCTGCTGAAGAGCTTGATTTAGTGTTGATTGCAGAACATGCCAAACCACCCGTTGCTAAAATAATTGATTTTAAAAAATTCCTGTATCAAGAAGAAAAGAAACAAAAAGATGCGAGAAAAGGGGTAAAGAAAGGTGTCGTAAAAGATATCAAACTTTCCCTTTTTATTGGCCCAGCAGACTTGGAACGCATGATTAATAAGGGAATTGAGTTCCTTAAAGAAGGAAATCAAGTGCGCCTTAATCTTGGCCTTCGAGGAAGAGAAATGGGAAAAACAAAAATGGCATTTGATCTCATGAATGGCTGCATCGTCAAGCTGGGCGATGTAAACATTGCAAAAGAACCAAAACTTGAGGGACGAGTTGTCAGAGCAGTGGTTGCAAAGAAGAAATAACTGCAAAAAAACATCTATTCACAATAGAGATTCTGTATGTTATAATTATTCCTTATTCCTATGAAAGTTAAAACTAAAACACGCAAATCTGCTGCAAAGCGATTTAAGGTAACCAAAAACGGCAAGGTACTTCATCGCTCACAGAATCTTCGCCACTTAAGAAGTGGAAAAGGAAAGAGCAATTTGCGTCGTTTAAAGACTATTAAGGAATTAGGTGGTAAATTTGCATCAAAAGTTAAAAAAATGATGGGTTTGAAATAATCATATGGTAAGAGTCAAGGGAGGCGTCCACACACGCAGAAAACACAAAAAAGTATTGGAAATGGCGAGTGGTTTTTGGATGACCCGCCACAAACAGTTTAAGAAGGCTAAAGAAGCAGTGCTCCATGCTGGTGAATATGCTTTCATGGGACGCAAGCTCAAAAAAAGAAATATCAAGTCATTATGGATTGTCCGACTCAATGCAGCGATGCACAACCTTGGCAAGTCATATAAAGATCTTGCTTTTGGATTAAAGTCTAAGAATGTTGGTATGGATAGAAAAATATTGTCACAGATTGCGATAGACTATCCAAAAACATTCGAACAGATCATCACCAAAATCTCCTAAGATCCACTTTATTGCTATAATAGAGTATGGCGCATAAAAACATTATTCTTATTGGCGATCCTCGTTTAAAGAAAGTAAACAAAGTTGTGACAGACTTTACTTCTTCACCATTTAAAAACCTCATTCAAGATTTAAAAGACACCATGAAGCATGAAGACCTTATAGGGCTTGCTGCACCTCAAATTGCTAAAAATGTCCAAGTATTCGTAACCCACCCAAGAAATACAAAGGCGAGGAACATAGGGAAAGCAGATGTATTTCGTGTATATGTTAATCCAAAAATTACATTCACCTCTAAAAATGACGTCATTATCTACGAAGGATGTGGTTGTGTTCCAAATATTTTTGGTCCTGTTGACAGACCTGTCGAAATAAAAATAGAGGCACAGGATGAAAAGGGACAATTATTTTCATTGTACTGTGATGGCATTCTTTCTAGAGTCGTTCAGCATGAATACGATCATATGTCAGGCATAGAATTTATTGAAAAAATAGCTGATTATAAGAAGATAGTGTCTCGAGAATACTATATTAAAACCATAAAAAATTCGAAGGAGCAGCTGAAAGCTTCGCAGATTACTAAAATTATACTTAGCAAAAAGTAATTATCTTCCGTGCCTCTTCCCATTCCTTCCTCCATCATATACAATACGATAAGAGCCTATGGATATTTCTGTAGAAAAGAAAAAATTTGAATCATTATTGGATGCTGTAACTACCGCATCTACTGCTGAAGAGCTTGAACTTTCCTATTTAGGAAGAAATGGACTGATCAACACCCTTCTTAAGGGTATGAAGGATCTAGCTCCTGAGAAGAGAAAAAACGCTGGGCAAGACATAAATATTTTTAAACAAGAAGTAACAAAGCTTGTTAAAGAAAAAAAAGATGCACTTCATCAAAAAGAAGAGCAGAATATTAGTATCGATGTAACCCTTCCTCCAAAGGACATCTCTCATGGCACTTTGCACCCCATTACTCTCGCAGTTGAAGAGATTACATCTATTTTTAATAAAATTGGTTTTATTCGCATGTCATATCCCGAGGTTGATTGGGAACACTATGCGTTTGAAGTGCTCAATATGCCAGTTACCCATGCGGCACGTGATGATTTTGAAACGACATTCTTAAACGGTGATACTGATACAAAGCTTGGAAAAATGGTCCTTACTCCTCACACCTCAAATGGCCAGGTGAGAGAGATGGAGAGGCTTGGCAGCAAACCACCAATTAGAATGATCAACATTGGAAAATGTTATCGTCCTAATTGGGACGCAACACATACTCCTATGTTTCATCAGTTTGAAGGACTCTGTGTTGATACAGATATAACAATTGCCAACCTGAAGGGGACTCTCGATTATTTTGTAAAATCATACTTTGGTCCTAATACTGAAGTGCGTCTTCGTCCCCATCATTTTCAATTTACAGAACCGTCATTTGAGGTTGATATCACTTGTACCATGTGTAAGGGAACAGCTCTTATCGATGGTCATAAATGCAAAATCTGTAAGTCTGGGTGGCTTGAACTTGGAGGGACTGGAATGGTCCATCCAAACGTATTAACAGCAGGAGGAATTGACCCCTCAATATACTCAGGATGGGCATTTGGATTTGGAATTGAACGAGTAAATATGATGAAGTATGGAATCGATGATATTCGCAATTATTATACTGGTGACATTAGGTTTTTGAATCTATTTTAAAATGAACATAAAAATTACCCATAGCTGGCTTTTAGACTATTTAGATACCGATGCAACTCCCGTTGAAATGCAAAAGTATCTTTCACTTTGTGGACCATCTGTAGAACGTATTGAAGAAATTGGCGGAGAAACAGTCTACGATATTGAGATTACATCAAACAGGATTGACACTGCCTCTGTTGTGGGAATTGCGAGAGAAGCCGCTGCAATACTCCCTCTATTTAAGAAAAAAGCACGGCTCAAGAAAAAAACACTGGAAGTGCCAGTATTTCAAGGAGATTCAATAGAAATTAAAATAACTGATCCTGATGGGATTTGTAGGAGAGTCTTGGGAGTTGTTATGGAGATCGATGGAGTAAAAAGCTCACCAGAATATATCAGTAAACGACTTCTTGCAACAGATACGCGTTCGCTGAATAATATTGTGGATGTAACAAATTATGTTATGACTGAGATTGGCCATCCAACACATGTATTTGATTACGATAGAATCGCAACGCATGCTCTTATAATTCGTCATGCAAAGAAAGGTGAAGAGATTGTAACACTTGATGAAAAGATTTTTCATCTTGATGAGACTGATGTCATTATTGATGATGGCACAGGAAAAGTGATCGATCTTCCAGGAATCATGGGTACCGCAAATAGCGTTGTCACAGATAAAACAAAACGCATATTATTTTTTATTGAATCCAATGATCCCGTCAGCATTCGCCGTACGTCAATGAGATATGGGATTAGAACAATGGCATCAACTATTAATGAAAAAAATCCTGATAGCGAGCTTGCGTATACAGCACTGCTTCGTGGAATTGAACTGTTTATGGAAGTTGCAAATGCAAAAATCTTAAGTCCTATTATTGATATTTATCCAAAGAAACAACAAACTCTTCTTATTCAAACATCAAAATCATTTATTGATAAGAAAGTAGGGGTTGGGATTCCACTTGAGACTATCACATCAATTCTTACCAATCTTGATTTTAAAGTAGAGGTAAAAGGTGAAGGCGAATTGACAATTACAGTCCCTACTCATCGCGTTAGCGATGTCATGATACCTGAGGATATTGTTGAGGAGGTTGCTCGAGTGTATGGCTATTTTGCAATACCAACCATCTTGCAAAAGCCTGCATACGTTTCACAGCCTAATGAGACTGAGCTTTTATTTCACTATCAGTATGCAGTTAAATCATATTTAAAACATAGGGGATACTCGGAAGTGATGAACTACTCAGCAACGTCTCTCGAGCTTCTTAAAAGCTTTCACATTGAGAAAAATGAACATTTACACATAACAAATAGTATTTCTGAAGATATTAAATATTTAAGACAGTCATTGATTCCTTCCTTAGTAAAAAATCTTAAACAAAATGATGGTTTTGTTTCTGAGATGCATTTATTTGAAATTGCCAAAACGTATTTGCCAAAAAAAGGCTTACTTCCAGAGGAGCAGTTTATGGTGACAATTGCAGTAAATACATCAATTGAAGAACTAAAAACAGTGCTATTCGGACTCTTTAAAGAGCTTAACATACAAGCAACCTCATACGCGACAAGCGATTCATATTATTTACTTCCCAACGTACAAGGTGTAGTTAAATCTGATTCCGTTGAATTTGGTTCTTTTGGACAAGTAAAACCTGCCTTTTGTAGAGGGCTTGGTCTAGATAAACCAGTATATGTTGCTGAGCTTTATTTTGAGCGACTTATGAAAGCGGCCAGATCAATGCCTTCGTATAAAGCGTTTAGTCAATATGCTCACATTACTCAAGATATCACGATTAAAAAGACTCGGATATATACTGATATAGAGAAAGCTGTATATGAAGCTTCAAAGCTTGTTACCTTAGTGTCAGTTAAAGATCAGTATAAAGACACAATCACGCTTCGCTTTGTCTTTACCGATTCTTCTCGAAATATTACAGAAGAAGAGGTAAAAAAAGAACTGGAAAAGATACAGAAGGTGCTTTTATAACAATCTGATTTACTGACTTCGTAATTTCCGACACTATATATTAAAGAGGTGTGTCTGATGGGGTTGGTGGTGTGAGTGTCGGTGTTGCAGCTGGTGCACTTGTTGGCTCAGTATAGTCCCATGGCTTATTAACACCAAACTTTATCATGCTTTCTGCTGATTTATCTTTCTCATTTGTGACGCGCACTTTAAGTTCATAGACTCCATCTTTTGTAACCGATATTGTTTCCTCAAAATCTTGCTTATCTTCGTTATAGTTTTTGATTTCATTATTATTTAAATAGATCTTCACATTTTTTATCTTGCTCATTGTTACCGTCTTAATTCGAACAGTAAATGTTTTGTCTGTAATCGTTGAATGATCAGAAATATTTTTTATTGAGACAACAACATCCTCACTTTTATTATCAGAAATTTCGGTTGGGCATTTCCACTTATCATCACCTTGTTCACGTCTCCATGAATCAATTCCTTCCTGCCATCTGTTTTTTCCGTCCAATGACACAGGATCAGTTTCATTGACGATATAACAATCCTTCTCCTCATAATTTCCCATCTTTATCTCAATGTCATTCGCTATCTTGCCATTTGATTTAGACACTTTGAGTTTCTTATAAAATGATGAGATTTCTTTTGGTTCTGATCCTTCGATAAAATATTCGCTTCTTGTCTGCGAGCCGTCTTTTGGAAGTCCACCAAAGAGGGGATCAATTTGCACAGCCCTAACCTTATCTGGCTTGTCCATAATCCCGTCCTTATATTTCTTGAGAAGCTCTATCATAAGGTTATACCAGATTGGAGAGGCGCCAGTTGAACCAGAGGTGACGAGTGGATCCATGATGGAGTTGTCGTTATTTCCTACCCATACGCCCACTGTTATACCTTTGGTATATCCCACTGCCCAGTTGTCCCTTTTATCATTAGTTGTTCCTGTTTTGACTGCTACAGTTTTTCCTGGAACATTAAGATATGATCGTAAGCCGAATGCATCTGAACGTGCGTTGTTATCCGTCAAAATATGCGAGATAAGGAATGAAATCTCAGGAGAAAAAACTTTCGTCTCATTACTTGGGCGAGCGCGGAATATAAGCTTATTATTACTATCTTTTATCTCAAGTATTGAAACAGGTTCTTTCCTTACTCCTCCACGAGCAAATACTGCAAATGCATTAGAAAGATCAAGGAGGCTTACTTCTCCACCTCCCAGTGTAATTGAAAGTCCAAATCGGTTTAAATTTTCCTGTGTTGGGGCGAGAGTATGGAGACCCATCAAATCAGCTCTTGTCAAAAAATCTTGAATGCCCACCATTGAAACAAGCTTCACTGCAGGAATGTTGAGTGAGTTGGCAAGGGCAAAACGAAGCTGGACGGGGCCTTTAAATTTTCCATCATAGTTCACTGGTGTATAGTCATCCTGTCCTTTTATAGGAAAGCTCGTCTTTACATCCATAAGTGTTGTGGCCGGCGTATACCCCTTTTCAAAGGCAAGAGCATACGTGATAGGTTTTACCGCACTCCCAGGCTGACGTCTACTTACTGCTGCATTGAATTTCCCATATTCGTTATCATTGTAGTCATAGGAACCGACCATGCTCAGTATTTCATCGGTTTGTGAGTCTAAGACAACAACTGAGCCGTTTCCAACTTTATATTTTTTTATGCTCTCTATTTCATCTTTTACGATTTTTTCTGCTTTTTGCTGTACATCAAGTGAGAGTGTTGTTTTGATTTTAAGACCTTGATCAAGAATCTTTGCCCCATATTCCTTTTCGATAAGTTCTTTTACATAAAATACAAAATGAGGAGCATTAATAGACATGCGGGATTCAGAGAATTTTAATGTAGCCATTTCAACTATGGCTTTTTTTTCTTGATCTGTAGAAATATATTTGTCTTCACGCATACGGCGGAGCACTTCTTTTGTACGCGCTTTCCATGCATCTTTAACTCCTATAAAGGGAGAATAAACACTGGGGCTTTGAGGAAGGCCTGCTATAAATGCGGACTCAAGAAGCGAAAGTTGGTTGGGCGCTTTACCAAAATATCCTTTGGCTGCAGATCCAACACCATAAAAACTTCCTCCATAGGGCGATTCGTTTAGGTACATCTCAAGTATTTGGTCTTTTGTATATTTACCTTCTACTGAGACTGCAAGAATAATCTCTTTGAGCTTGCGAGTGGTGGTTTGTTTGGAGTCAAGTAAGACATTTTTTATTAGTTGTTGAGTTATCGTTGATCCTCCTCCTGAAATCTTTCTATTTACTGCAAGCAAGAATACAGAACGAAGAATGCCCATGCTTGAAAAGCCACCATGTTTGTAAAAGTCCTTATCTTCAACAGCAATCGTTGCCTTTTTTAATGTATCAGTAATATCTTTAAACGCAACGGGGAGCCTATTTTTATCTTTATACATTTGAAAGAGTACTTTTCCGTCTCGGTCATAAAATACTGTAGCGCTTTGTTCTGTCTGAGCTAGCTTTCCTGGAGAGGGAAGATCTCGTGAAAACCACAAAAACATACCAAAAACAATGATGAAGAGGGTTCCAATGATCCCACCCGCAATAAGTACAAGATGCGAGCGAATATACTCTAGATTGAAAGTAATGGGGGTTCTTCTCCTACGAGATAACATTTAATCATTATAACAAAATTACATAATACAGATGCTTAGTCTTTAGCTATCTTTTCTACCTGAAACTTACTGAGGCTTAATTTGATAAAGGGGTAGTGTTCTATCGAGTCAGTTGTAATGAATTCTTTGACAGCTTTTTGCGTTTTTTCGATCAGTTCAACATCTGTCAACTGGGCAAATTTGATCTCCATAAATCCATGCTGTTCTATGCCAAATATATTGCCAGGGCCTCTTTCTTTCAAGTCGTATTCCGCAAGTTTCATACCACTATTAGTGGACGCAAAATAATGGAGCCGTTGAGGTATGACGCCGGGAGATGAAAATAAAAGACAGTGTGCCTGAGTAGCGCCTCGGCCCACACGCCCTCTTAGTTGATGAAGCTGAGAAAGTCCGAACCGTTCTGCACCCTCAATTATCATTATCCCTGCATTCGGGATGTCAATGCCAACCTCAACAACGGAAGTCGACACAAGAATATCAATTTTCTTCATTCTAAACTCCTCAAGAATCGTATTTTTTTCAATTGGCTTCATTTTGCCGTGAAGAAGGCCTAATTTCAACCCTTTAAACTCAGTTTGAAGAGTCTCAAACTCCTTCGTAGCAGCTTTAACGCTTGATAACGACTCATTTTCTGACTCCTCAACAAGAGGACAGATGACAAATACCTGTGTTGCCGTTGATGCAATCTGCTTTTTTATCCATTCATACCCATCTTTTCTTTTATGAGGTTGTACAACATATGTTTTTATAGGTAATCGACCAGTAGGAAGGGTGGCGATAACACTCATATCTAGTTCTCCAAACGCAGTAAGTGCCACAGTACGCGGAATTGGTGTTGCTGTCATTGTGAGTAAATGGGGAGCCTTGCCCTTTGATTTCAGCAATGCTCTTTGTTTAACACCAAAGCGATGTTGCTCGTCGATAATAACAAGACCCACTGATGAAAGGGGGAATGAACTATTAAGCAGTGCGTGAGTTCCAACGATTATGTCGCCATCCGGCATAGTTTTTAGTTCCTTTTTTGATCCTGTCTGAATAACGATAGACACCTTAAGTGGAGAGAGAAGCTTTTTAAATGTTTCAGCATGCTGTAGAGCAAGTATTTCTGTGGGAGCCATATACAGTGTTTTTTTCTTTGATAGAAATATACTATATGCCGCTAACACAGCGACAATTGTTTTTCCTGAGCCGACATCTCCTTGCAAAAATCGATTCATAGGAGTTGTATCTTGAAGGTCTAATAGAATTGCCTCATATGCTTTTTTTTGATCTTCTGTAAGTGTAAAGGGGAGAGACTGTATCAACCAATCCACCTTTTTTTTAAATGAGGAAGTCACATTTAATTTATCAGTCACCGTATTTCTCTCCCATTCCTGTTTTATAAGGGCTGTTGATAGTTGCAACAAAAACAACTCTTCGAAAGCGAGACGACCCCTCGCATCTTGAAGTTTATTCATATTTAGTGGGCGATGCAAGGTTGCAAGAGCATAGGGAAGTGGAAGAAGATTGTTTGATGCTATGACTTTTTGTGGAAGTGTTTCTTCTGTAGCCCCAACTAAGGGAAGAATTCCTGCAATTTTCTCTCTTAAGAGGCGACTTGAAAGACCTTTTGCTTCGGAATAAACGGGGAGTATGCGGCCTGTTTGGATGCCCATTTTATATCCTTCATGGATTTCTTCAAACGTCTCAGGCTGGAGAGTGTAGGTTATCCCAAACTGTTTGACAGTGCCAGAAAATGCGTATCTTAACCCTTTTCGAAGTTGGGTTAACAGATAGGGTTGATTAAAAAATGAAAGAGTAACTTTCCCAGTTTCATCAGAAATCTGCACTTTTTGAAGCGTGATACGAGAGCGAGTATGAACGGGGACAATTGCCAAAATTGTTCCCGTGATAGTTATTTTTTGGTCAGCAAAAGAGCCGATGCTTCTTAATGGGATAATACGTGAGTAGTCTTCATACCTGTTGGGTGCATACTTGAGAAGATCCTCATATGTATTAAGATTCAACAGATGCATTCGTTTTTTTGTCAATCCACTGGTATGCGGAAGCTCATTTATTGATGTATTCAACAACATGACTCTATTATCTCAAAAACAGAGGAGCAAGAGAAGATAAAATCAAAAGTAATGAAGATACAAAGATGATAACTTTGCCAATTGTCTCTTTTTTTATTTTAAAACGTTTTGCCATAGGAATTGATTCATATTATCATATCATCTTACCAACTACTAGTCAGTAGCAATTTTCTCTGGTATAATATTCTCACTATGACCCCACTACCAAAACGCAAACATTCAACCAGACGAGTCGGAAAACGCAATGCATCCAAAGATGTAAAGCTATCTGCGCTCATTGATTGTAAAAAATGTGGAAAAAAGAAACTTCCACACAGAATCTGCAAATATTGTAATAAATAAACAACTATGGACATCCGGCATAAAAAACGGATCGATGCAGTGGAAGATTTGTTTGCTTATTCATTTAATCAGCCTGCATTTATTCCACCACATAAAAGCGACATTTTTGATGCAATCGTACCGCAATTAGCGAAGATTGACGAAATTATTGTTGCTTTTGCGCCAAAATTCCCGATTGATCGTCTCTCAAAAATTGATCTTGCTGTCCTTCGACTTGCAATCTATGAGCTCAAAATAAGCCCTTCAGAGCCAGCAAAAGCTGTTATTAACGAGGCTGTGGAGCTTGCAAAGGAACTTGGTGGGGAAAAGTCATATACATTTATCAATGGTGTTTTAGGTAAAATTATTTCCCAGTAATGCAGATACATGATGACATTAAAAAAGAGATTGGCATTGATTTTGCAAATCCTCTACTCCTGCACAATGCCTTTATACATCGCTCATATCTAAACGAGCACAAGGATAGTACTCTCCCCTCGAATGAAAAACTGGAGTTTCTTGGAGATAGTGTTCTTTCGCTTGCAACATCTATCTACTTATTTAAGAATTTTCCTGAACTAGACGAAGGGACATATACAGACATTAAAGCAGCTGTTGTTCGTACAGAGAGTCTTGCAGAAGCAGCTGAACGACTTCACTTTGGCACACTTGTCTTCCTTTCTAAGGGTGAAGAACAAAATGGGGGACGAACAAATAAAAACATACTTGCAGACTGTTTTGAATCATTTATCGCAGCATTATTTCTTGACCAGGGTTTTGACACAGCATATACATTCATTTTGAATCATTTATTCCATAATAAAATGGACTATGTGGTAACAAATAAGCTCTATCTGTCGCCAAAAAGCCGGCTCCAAGAACTTATTCAGGCGACACACAAATCTCTTCCTATCTATACAACTCGCAATGAAGTGGGTCCTGAGCATAAAAAAGAGTTTATCGTCTCTGTTTCTTACAATAATAAGGAGCTTGGCGAAGGTAAGGGCAACTCAAAAAAAGAGGCTGAAGAGCTCGCTGCTAAAAATGCATTGGAATTTTTGAAGAAAAATAGTTATAATATCTGATTACTTGTTCAGTTTATAGAGAAAAATAGTATGGCAGCCACAATCAGACTCATGAAATTCGGAAAAAGAGGATATCCAACTTACAGAATTGTTGTATTGGATAAAAGAAAGAAAAGAGACGGTTCTTACCTCGAGAAGGTGGGTACATACAATCCTCATACTGAGCCAGCAACACTTCTTATCGATGATGTAAAGCTTGCAGATTGGCTAAAAAAAGGTGCAACTCTCTCAGATGGTATGCACAAACTTCTTAAGAATAGAAAAACTAAATAATTTTTCTTAATGAGCTACTAGTAAAAGGACTCTATTTTTGTATTGTTTTAAATTGCTTCAGTACTTTAACTATTTATTGGAAGATTATAGTTGTGGCTGTAGTTCATCCTTAGCGAATGGATCTTTCTTTGAAGTATACTGAGTATCAGCCGCTTGATAGCTAGCTGCACTAAACTGAAATTTCACTTGCTCCTTAATCTTTTGAAGACGTTGAATTTCATCCTTAGTAAGCTGTGGTACACGAACAGTCTCATTAAAGGAAAAGCGTTTACTATAAAAATTGAGAGTAATTTTTGTATCTCCTGGATTTTCTCCTCTATATATAATTTTATCGCTCGTTACTAGACGTCCTCCCACAAATTGATACTCCTGTAAAAATTTGAGAAAGTCATTTGTATCTCCCTTTCCCTGTACCGTAATTGTTAGAGTATCTTTAATTGCTGCGCTAATATCAATTGCATAGTCTGTAATTTTAAAGTTTGTAGCTGTACTTATTTCTTCAAGTGCATAGATAATAGAAAAAAAATCTTCTGTTTCGGGAATAAGACTAGCAAGAAGTTTGTTGTAATCCTTTATTTGGTCTTGTGTCAGTGTTTTGTTAAATTTTAACGTATTAAATCTATCTCCAAGCATCGATGTCTCCCCTTGAAGCAGCTCTACTTCCTTTTTTTGTTTATTGAATTGAGAATAAAATGCAAATACAAGAATTATAAGGAGAAAGACTACGGCAAGAGAAATAAATACCGCTTTTTGATCTGAAAGAATACGTTTTATTTTATACCATGAAATTATTTTCATATAGTTATTGCAATTCTTTGAATGTTCCTTTTAACGAAAGCTCGTATCTATTACTGTTAATCGTTTGCTTATTAATACTAAAGGTTTGGAGAGATATTGAAACAAAGTTTTTAAGGAATGTCTCGCTCTCAATGTACTTTAAAAAAAGGAGCATTTCATCATAATTCTCAAACTTAACGATAAACTGTGTATTTCTATCTTTATCGATATCTATTGTGTCAAGTATTGGCTTTGTGTCGGCATTATCAAGTGAGTTTTTTAGAACGGTATAATAGGGCAAAAAATGCGCATCATTCTTTAAGAACGTATTCATCTGTGTTTGCTTACTCTTAAAATAACGGACGCTTGCTTCAATATCTTTTTCATTCATAAGATATTTCAAGTACGTTTCCTTCTTTTCAAATAATTTTTGTTGTTCAGTGTTGAGTTGTACTACTTGTACAACAAGAAATATAAACAATATGAATAGCACAATACCAAGCCCAGTAAGCCATTGCTTCATCTGAACTGAATGTAAGCTGAAAAAGTCTTGGCGTGGCTTTCTTCTAAACAGATTTATTCTTGTTTTCATACCAATTTACCTAATGTTGGCGCTAATCACCCCAACAAACGATGACATTTTTGTTGAAAATGATTGCGATATAGGATTATTGATAAGTATGTCGCGCATGAGCAAAGACTCTACAGGAAGCTGTAAAAGTTCGCTGAGCTTCTCATCAAACGCATGAATGCGGTTGTCAAGATTGCACGTAATTACCTTTGCCACCGGAAGGTTATACTTGTCTTTTGAAATAAAGATAAACTTTTGCATTTCATTAATAAGATCCCGAAGTAGAGGGCCTGCAAAGCTCGCCAAATCATATGTCCCATTCTTTTCAAATCCAACTGATTCAAGCACCTCGCTTGCTTTGTTGTCTTGTAATTCTAGATTAAACTTCAACTCCTTTATAAAAAGATCGTATCCTGTTTTCACTATACGAAGCTCCAAGAGGATGCCTCCAGGCATACTTAATAGATATATGCTTGTTGTACTGAAATCAAAGTTAATAACAAGATACAGTGATGGGTGTGGATCAGCATAAACCGTGACGTCGGAAAAAAAACGGGTAACGGCACTCAATTGACTTTCCAGTGAATCTGGAATAAACCCTGCAGTTTCGATGGTTTTTTCAATACGTTCAACTAGTTTTTTGGGAGATGCAACTACAAGAATTGTGTTCTTTTTAGTTACCGAATTCTCTCGTACAACCTCTATATCTAAGACAACCTCCTCAATAGGTAAAGGAATAAATTGATCTGCTTGATATCGTACAGCAGACAACAACTCTTTCTGATTGAGTCGAGCAAATTCCATCACCTGAGCAAAACAAAACGAGTCAGGAATTACCACATGCACATTTTTCTTTGAAATTTTTGAATCATGAGTCATTTTAGTCATGACTTCTGCCTGAAGCTCAATAATTTTTTCACTTTCATCAGCAAAGTAGTTTGACACTGTGAGCTCCTCAGACAACGAGGAAATAACCACTTTTTTATTTTTGATTACCACGTCAGCTATTCGTGTATATTTTTCTCCAATATCAACGGCAAATGTAGTGTCCGACATATCATTCAGTATATACAGTTTATCGAATGAAATGCAATTGAAACTCAAGATATTTTAACTCTCAGATGTAGTTTATTTATTCACCGAATATTCTTGCAGAGAATGTGTAGGGAAGTGATGCATCCTTATATACCGCTGACTTTTGTAGCGTGTAAAAAACCTGCACATATGGCTGTGTATAAGAATTACTTCTGTAACACGTGAACCCGAGATTTGTTACAAGAACACTAGAAGATGTAAGATAATATGTTTTTGTAGCTGACGATGAAGCAATTCTCATGGGAGAAACAATCTCTTGAGAAAGTCGAATTTGATTCCCATCTCTATCGAGAAGATAAAGAGATGCTGATAACGTTGGCGTTGGTAAAGTAAGAAGGGGGCATACATCTGTTGTGTAAGTAAGATCAGTTACCCTAGCTGCACGTTCTTTAATCATTGATCTCAATGTATTTTGCACATTATCTCCCTGTATAAGCATATCTTTATATGCAATGAGAATAATTTGTTGTCGCATAATTGAAAAGAAGATGGCAAAGACAGAAGGAAGAATAAGAGCTATTACGCTGACTGATACGACCACCTCAATAAGGGTAAATGATTTTTTTTTATTTATTCCCATTGACTAAAAATAACATGTAATGGCACAGCATATGTATTTCCAAGCTCAGACCAACTTATATTAATTACTACGTCAATCTGAGTAGAACCATCACTCCCGCTTTTTTTGAATGCGGCATATCTTCTATACATCCCCAAAAGTAAAGGACAACTGCTCCCCGATGAGACACTTGGGCCCCATGCAAGTCCTTCCGTTTCAAAACAGTATATTTTATTAGTACCTAGTGTTATGAATGAATTCCAATCAAGATCTTTTTGATTTTTAATCCATTCAAGAAGTTGGTAGGCATAATGGCGCGCTTTCAGCTTATTAATAAGAAGTTTGTTTTGTTGCAATGAAACGGTAACAATTGAAGCTGCACTGACGAGTATGATAGATAAAATACTAACAAATATTATTACTTCAATAAGAGAAAATGATTTTTTCATGGGCATGGACAAGCAATTGGTGAACAGGATGAGCAATTTCCCTGGGTAACCAATCCTGATTCATCAATCTTTACAAATTTACACACAGTGTTTGTCGCATTTTTTATAGGAATGCAGATGGTTTTACCATCGTAGTTGTGAACGTTAAATGAAAGCGAAAAGGTTGGAGTAACAAATACAATTTGAGGATCAATTATTTTGATGATCGGAGAAGGAACGGTATTACAATTAGGAACTATTTTAATAGATGATGGATCTACTTGGACAGTGTAGCCATTTACATATGCAGTAGAACTGTTACTACACTGCGAGGCGTCACTTGCTATAGCTTTAGATTTTGCAAGCTGAATTGACTGCGTAAAATGCGATATTTGACTAGCTAATACTCGATCAGTTTTATACGTCCCAAACATTGCAATAGAAGCTCCACTTAATAATAGTATTATCATTGACACAACAAGAAGTTCAATCAGTGTGAAGCTCAACCTTTTATTTTTGTCCATAGGGTCCCATGCAATAATTACATCTTAAAGAAGAGGGGCCACAAATAGTTACGGTAGAAGAGGTCCCTCCACCTTCAAGGTAGGCGCATATTGAATAATCAGTGTTTCCACTAAATGTCTGATATACATAGGTATATGTTTGTGTTCTGAGTGGGTCATTTGCAACTTTTGTTAAATAGGTTGCAGTTGCATCTTTAATATCATCACCAAACGTTATTGTAGCTGGATATTCTCCCGTAGTACTAAAATTCCTATACATCTCAATCGCTGCTCTGATTTGCTCTAAATCAGTCTTTCTTTTTGTATCTCTTGATTGTTTAATAAATTGAGCGTATGAAATTGCTGCAGTTGATGCAAGGAGAGAGATAATCGTTACAACAACCAAAATTTCTACAAGTGTAAAAGCTTTTTTCATTGTTGGTTAGCTACGCAAAAACCTGTAATTGCCTCTGATTCTATAGATGAGGTACAAAGAGTAAAACTTGAGCCATCAGAGGTGTATTTGTATGTAGCATTTGCCTTTGGATCAACTGGTACCGTAGGAAGAAAATCAACTCCAGGAAGCGCTGCACAGCTCACAGGTGGATCTAAAGTCCCTGATCCCATGGGATATATAAATCCACAACGAGAATAATATTGTTCCAAGGTGCTTTGGATCGCCTTTAGATCACTTTTTCTTCTAGAGTCTCTCGTCTTTTTTTGAGCAGAAGAATACGAAACAGTAAGCGCAGACATAATAACTGCAATTATTCCTAATACAATAAGCATTTCAAGAAGTGTAAAAGCCTTTTTCATTATGGTTCAGTTAACTTATAACAATTATTGCTTGCGCAAGTCATCGTCGTTTTTGCAAGAAAATCATTTGGACATAAGCTTCCATCTTTATCGCTTTTACTCTCCAAGCAACCTTGCAGCTCATACGTATCAACATCAGTAAGCGAGAAATAATATCCAGTTGTGCAGTTGTAGAGTGGTTCAGATGGAAATTTTTGCATAAGGACTATTGATGGATTCTGTGCATCAACGAATTGAGCACATGCAGGTGGAAGACCTGTTGGATATGTTATTGGATCTCTATTATTCTTATATACTTCAAGCGCCTTTTGAATATTTTTTAGTTCACTTTTCCGCTTACTATCTCTCGCTTTTATACGAATTTCCATATAGTTAGGAAGAAGTACAGCAACCATAGAAGCAAGTACTGCTATCACGACAAGAACCTCAATAAGGGTAAAGCTACGACGCATCATATATTTTTTATAATACTGTGTTTTTGAAAAAAAAGCAATATATTGTCAAGGCCCATAGCAGGATCAACGTTATTATTTTGAATAAGCGAACGAGTATGCAAAATATGAGATATTGTGTCCAACGAATTTACAATGGCAGTTTGTAAAAATGTGTCAATTTTCTTTATTGCCTCTTCCCGAGAAATATCTGAATTTGAATGGAGGGAAAAATATTCGGCACCATCAATATTCATTCTTTTTTCAAATAAATGATTGGAATGTTTTATATTGTTTGTTATGGTACATCGAGAACGTATTGTTGGAAATACTGAGTCAAGAGTCCGTACAAAAAGGATAAAATAATACCGCTCTGATATCTCTTCAAGCGTTTTTAACAACATATTTTGTACTTCGGCACTTGATCTATCTAAGCCTACCAATACAATAAGCGATGGATGCGTGGAGGAATAACGTGTAAGTTGAGAAAGCTCCTTTATCTGATCAACTGTTAGCTCCTCTTTTTCAGGCATTACCTGAGTGATATAGCTATTTTTAACATGGTACAACTCCGCGCACTCTGCGATATATTTTTCAATAGGCGTATTTTCAGAAACAATGAATATTGTAGGTATCACGTTATTGCATTCTATCAAATTTCTCATTATAGTTAATAAAAGGTATGTATATAACACCGAAGGCATTTTTATCGAAATTAATTGAGAACAAAGTTCTTTCTGAGAAGGAGGCAGAACAGCTTGAACTTGACTCTCTTCACCAAGGCCTTCCCATTTATGATTATCTACTCAAACAAGGGAACATACGAAAAGCTGACGTACTAAAAATTCAGGCAGACCTTCTTAACGTGCCATATATTGATATTTCAACAACATCATCTAATCCTCAATCGCTTACCTATATACCAGAGTCCCTTGCCAGAAGATATACTATTATTCCCTACGAGTATAGCGCAAAGACCGAAAGTATTTCTGTTGCAACTACTGACCCACTCAATATCAACTTACTCGATTTTCTCGAGCGTAAAACAGCAAAACGCATAACGTTTGCACTCGCATTTGCAGATGATATTGAAAAGGCAATTGACTCAGTTTATACAAAGGGTTTGAGTCCTGAAGTTAAAGAGGCGTTGGCAGAAGTAGATAAAACAAATAATGTAAATAAAGAAGTTGTTCAATCTGCAACTGCGGTGGTTAAAGAAGCTCCTATAGCAAAAATCGTTGATACAATGCTTGAGTTTGCTGTACGAGGAAGAGCTTCTGATATTCATATTGAACCTGAAGAGGACAAAACACGTATTCGTTACCGTATTGATGGTATTTTACAAGAGAAACTAACACTTCCACGCAGTATTCATGATTCTCTTGTTTCACGCATCAAAATTCTATCTCAAATGAAAATTGATGAACGTCGTATCCCACAAGACGGACGCTTCAGTTTTAAAGCGGGTGAACAGGAAGTTGATTTGCGCGTATCTACCCTTCCAACAGTTCACGGTGAAAAAATTGTTATGCGTCTTCTTAAGAAAACAGGTGGTCTTCCAAGTCTTGAAGAGTTGGGACTTCGTGGAGTTCAATATAGAGATTTGCAAGAGGCTATCACAAAGCCTTATGGAATTGTCCTTGTAACCGGTCCAACGGGCTCAGGTAAAACAACAACCCTTTATTCTGTGTTGACAAAATTGAATAAACCAACAGTTAATATCGTTACCCTCGAAGATCCTGTGGAATATCAAATTCCAGGCATCAACCAGGTTCAGGTCAATCCACAAGCTGGCCTTACTTTCGCAAATGGACTTCGTTCTTTTCTTCGACAGGATCCAAATATTATTCTTGTCGGAGAAATCCGTGATACAGAAACAACTCAATTAGCCATTCAGGCAGCTCTTACTGGACATTTAGTTTTTGCCACCTTGCACACCAATGATGCATCAACTGCAATCCCTCGTTTAATTGATCTTGGTGCTGAGCCTTTCCTTATCTCTTCTGTTCTTAATGCTTCTTTAGCACAGCGTATTGCACGTAAAATTTGTGAATCATGTAAAGAGTGGTATACACCTCCACAAGAAATTCAAGATGCAATTCGAATGGTTTTGGGGGAAACATTGCCAGCAAAATATCAAGGAACTGTGCAAATACAGGTAGCAAAAGGGAAGGGCTGCCCTGAATGTAATTTAACAGGATATTTAGGTCGTATTGCCATTTTTGAAGTTCTTAAAATAACTCATTCAATTAATAAGCTTATTCTCAACCAATCTTCGGCAAAAGAAATTCAGGAATTAGCAAAAAAAGAAAGCCTTATTACTATGAAGCAGGATGGCTATTTAAAAGTTTTAGACGGTATCACTACCATTGAGGAAGTATTACGCGTTGCAGAGGTGTAAATATGAATACCATTGACTTATTATTAAAATCAGCTGTCGAAAAAAATGCGTCAGATCTTCATATAATTCAGGGGTACTATCCATCTCTGCGCATTAATAGTAGGCTGCTCTATCTACGAGACCACGGGGTAGTGAGCGAAGAAGATGGGCGATCACTTCCAAAAGTGCTTCTTAATAAGGCTCAGCAGCAGCTATTTGAGGAAAATAAGGAGATTGATTTTAGCTATAAAGCGGCTGATGTCCGGTTTAGAGTAAATATGTATCAAGCACAAGGCGGCAATGCAGCATCTTTTCGCATGATACCCACAACGATACGGACCGTTCAGGAACTAAAATTACCAGAAATATTTAGCACACTGACAGCGCGCAAACAGGGACTTATTTTGTTTACTGGGCCTACCGGAGAGGGAAAATCAACTTCTTTAGCAGCAATTGTTAATGAGCTAAATCTTCGAGAATCTCAGCATATTATTACTGTTGAGGATCCTATTGAATTTATCTACCCAGTTGCACGTTCAATCATTTCTCAGCGTGAAGTTGGTCAGGATACGTTATCGTGGAATAAAGCTCTTGTATCTGTACTTCGTGAGGATCCCGATATTGTTTTAGTTGGAGAAATGAGAGACTATGAAACAATTCAATCAGTATTGACAATTGCCGAGACGGGCCACTTGGTCTTTTCTACGCTTCATACCGGTTCTACCACTGAAGCCATTAATAGAATTATTGATGTGTTTCCTTCTCACCAACAAAATCAAATTCGTAACTCACTCGCAAACTCTCTTCTTGCAGTCGTAGCACAAAGACTACTTCCAAACATAGCAGGGGACGCGCGAATTCCTGCTGTAGAGATATTGTTGAATCAATCAGCCGTTTCTGCTCTTATTCGGGATGGAAAAGTACATCAATTAGATAATGTAATAGAAACTAGTGAGCAAAAAGGTATGATTTTATTTGAAAAATATTTGGTAAAACTCTACAGCGCAGGATTGATTACCAAGCAAACCGCACATGATTTTGCCATCAGAAAAGATGTTATCACCCACCTTTTGCCACTATGAAATTCGCCTACAGGGCATTGAAAAAGGATCAAATCGTATCAAATATAATTGAAGCATCATCTGAGAGTGAGGTTATTGGGTATTTGAGAAAAAATGAATATACGCCAATTTCTATTGAGGTATCCAAGCCACTATTCCCTGAACTAACATCTTTTTTTAATAAAGTAACATTTGACGATATAGTCGACTTTACTCGACAACTCGCCATCATGTTAAACGCAGGGCTTACCTTGGTCGATTGTTTTGAAATTCTTGAAAAACAAATGTCGAAAGAGGCAATGATTTCACTGCTTCAAAACATTCAAAAAGATATTCTTTCTGGAAATACATTTTCTGTTGCACTTCAAAAATATCCTGAACATTTTCCAAATTTATATATTGCGCTGGTTAAATCTGGAGAGGCATCGGGTAAATTAAGTGACATTTTACTGAGACTAGCGGATAATTTGGAAAAACAACGAGAGTTTCAATCAAAGATAAAGGGCGCTCTTACGTATCCTATTATTGTTGTAATCGGCATGTTTGGAATTATGTTTATTATGGTCACATTCGTGATTCCAAAATTGTTAAACATGTATAAGGATTTTAACGTAGAGCTTCCAGTAACGACGCAAATTCTTATTGTCGTCTCTAATTTTTTCTCACAATTTTGGCCTTTAATTATTCTTACCGTTATTGGAATGGTGAGTTACGTGCAGAAATATTTCAAAACTAAAGCGGGCAAATCACACCTGGATGTCGTGCTACTAAAACTCCCTGTTGTTGGAAAAATTGTTAGCGTCTCCTCATTGGTTGACGCAACTCGTACACTCTCCATTCTTGTTGGGGCGGGAGTTTCAATTCTAGATACACTTACCATTATTATCGATACAACTGGAAATTCAGTCTACTGCAATTCATTTAAAAATATTCTTAAAGAGGTGGAAAGAGGAGTGTCTCTTGGTAATGCGTTCAACAACGAGAGTATATTTCCTCCTATTTTAGTACAGATGATTACAGTGGGAGAAACAACGGGAAAGCTTGACGATACAATGATGCGCATATCACACTACTTTGATCTGGAGTCGGAAGGATCTGTAAAGGCTATTACAACGCTTATCGAGCCTATTATTCTTGTCTTTCTTGGACTTGGAGTAGGATTCCTTGTCATGTCTGTTATCACTCCAATTTATAATCTCACCAGTTCCTTCAAATAATACTTGTATACCTCTTGACAAATATATATGAAAAATCGTATAGTGACTATATATGAATAAAATAGCAAAAGGGTTCACCCTTATCGAACTTTTGATAGTAATAGCATTGTTAGGTGCTCTGGCTGTTGCGCTTCTTGCGTCTCTTGATCCACTTGAACAAATCAAGAAAGGAACTGATACTGGAGTAAGAAACACCGTGTCAGAAGTCGCCTCATCATTCACTCGCTATGCATCAGTACAACAAGGCGCCTTCCCAGTGCCAACTGGAGATGTTGCGTTTCATAAAATCACAAAAACAGATGCGACCACAGAAGGTCAAAAAGCAATTCAAAAAATCATTGCCACTGGAGAGTTAAAACCTGACTTCCTTACTCTTGCTGGAGATCAATTGGATAAAATTTGGATGACATCCACTTATTCTGATGCTATTCAAAAAGTGTATATCTGCTTCCAGCCAACAGCAAAGTCGTTTAAGGCTGATCTTAATACAAAATATGTTCTTGGCGCTGTTCCTGGCACAATGAACGTAACAGCAACAGCTTGTGATCCAGTTACAGGAAAAAATGCCGATGTGCCACCAAAAGATTGTTATTGGTGTTCACAGTAAATCCAATTCTTCTCTTGTCATTACAACCCCCTCATCCTGAGGGGGTTTTTAGTTGTGAACTATCTGATATACTAAAAATATATGAATAAAAGAGGGTTTACATTAATCGAACTTGTATTGGTTATGGGTATCTTAGCTATTCTGTCAACGATCATTCTAGGAAATTTTAATACTACTTTAAAAAAAGGAAGAGACGCTCAGAGGAAGAATGATTTTAGCCAAATTCAAAAGGCATTAGAAAACTATTATGAAGACAATCAAACATACCCACTGTTTACGGATATTTTTGGGAAAAAACTGTGTAAAAGTGAAAAATGCCTTGTCAATGGAGAAACTGTTTATATGGTTAAAGTTCCCAATGATCCTAGTTCAGCCACATACGTGTACGTATATGCCCCAGACTTATCTACTCCAGGAGCTGCACACTCCTACTATTTGTACTCCTTTATGGAGAACACTAATGATACCTCTCAAAATTTGAGTGTTACAGGATTTACAACACAAGCTGACTGTAATAAGAGTGGTATCGGCTCTCTATGTCGATATTATGTATCAAGCTCTAATGCAGCGGTACTCACACCAAATCCTTAAAAAGGATTACATTTCTTCCAGTTCTTTTATTAGCTCTTTGTTTGTTGGGTCAAACTGAGTTATGTAAAACTTCAAAAGCGAACGCGCCTCCTCCTTCTTTCCGTATTTTTTTAAAAGCTGTATTTTCAAGAAATATGCGTCTCCATAGTTTTTCTTCAAGTAAATCGTTCTATCTATTTCTTCAAGAGATTTATTCTGATACAGTAGTTTTTGTTTGTTATTTTTTTCGTCGTCAGAAAGAAGTGAGTAGTAGGTTGACGAAAAATAGGGAATTTTAGGATCTGTTGGGGCAAGCTTATTAAGCTCCTCGAGTGCAGAGAGCCCCGTAAAGAGGTGTTTCTTATCAAGATTAGCTTGATAGAACAAAAATTGATTCTTTACCCTTGTCTTCCAATAAATGATGCTTTGTGGTGAATCTTTGAGAGATTGCAAATTAAGACTCTCTGAAAGATCCATAATTTGTTTCATTTCTTCCTTTTTCTTTTGATAGGCAAGAGTTGACGCATATTGAGCAAGTGCATAGGACAGTTTGTCCTTATAGACATGCTCATCTCTCAATAAAAGAGCCTGCTGCATAATGGTGATTGCAGCAGTGCTATTGCTATTTTTCAAAGCTACATCTGCTTGAGCATATTTATAATCTGCAAGCCAGTATGAGTAGATGGAGTTAAGGAGCCATAAAACGACTAGTAGGACAGTGCCTGACTGTGCAAACGTCGGCGAAGATTTATGTAAAACAAAATTGGCATTTTCACTCTTACCATAAAAATGAGTAACTACAACAGCGAATAGGAAATACCAATATATATTAATAACTGTTATAGAAAAACCAAAAAAATTTGTAATGACAATCGACAAAAAAATACTTATTATCATTAATTGAAAAAAGAGAGATTCATGTTTTTTTAGGAGTGATTGAAGAATTACCCAGAAAAACACAATGCAAAGGTACAAAAAAGTTAACACGCCAAACCAACCAGTTGTCGCAAATAAATTTAAATATTCATTGTGCGCCTTGTTATACAGGTAATCCCATTCGGATGTTAGATTGTGTGCAATTGGGCGCACCGAATAATATGCATAGCCGAATGTTTCTACACCTGATCCAAATAATGGATATTCATTTCCCAACTTGAGTGCACCTTCCCAAACAATTTTTCTAATATCAAAGGATTCTGAAACACCACTTGTAAGTGAATCAACAGATTGAGCGCCTTTTGGTTTTGATTGTATCGACTGTGCTATTGGTTTGTTTAGGAATGAAAAAGAAAGGATAGAATCCACTTGAGGAACGCCCGTTTTAATAATAAAAATGAGCATGACCAATATAATCCCACCACCAATAGCCGCCCGTATTTGTAAAGGTGAAAAAACATTTTTTTTCTTTATTACTATCCATAGATAGTACAGTCCAAAGAGAAACGTGCCAGGGACAATCGAACCCAGAGAAGATCGGGATCTACTGAGCAAAATACCAGTAAATGAAAATAACATGCTCAAAACAGAAAGAAGCATTATTTTCTCTTTCTTTTCTGTTAGAAAAAGATAAAGTGAACTAAAAAATGTGATAGATAGATATGCACCTAGCCAATTAGGCTGGCCTAAAGTCGAAAACATTCGCTCAGCAGGTCTAAATTGGGCAGTCCAACAGCTATTATCAAATTTGCTCGTGAAAAGAAGACAAGAAAGATCGTGATTAAATGTTCCAGGCAATCCCCATAAAACTACCAGTATTGAAGATAGAGAAGAAATTATAAGTATTTTTCTAATGCTATTTTCGCCCTCCGACCTTACATTTGATATAAAAGCGTAATATAAAAAAATATAAGTGAGAGTACTCAAAAGCCCACCGTTAAACCGTCCATAATACCCGAAAAACGAAGTGTGCTGATCTATAGAAAACAAGGTGCTCACTACTTGCGAGAGAAGAAAAAATATAAGGGGGATATCAAGTGGAGACTTTCGAATAAAGAACTTACCTTCCTGAAATGATCTAAGCATCCAAGCTCCAAGAATAAGCGAGGCTATAGTATATATAAAGAGCATTTTATTAAATTCAAAAAGCTCTGAGTTAAAAGGGAAAACAACAAACGGCACTACAAAAAAAAGGATATAATAGAGATATTTAATAGCCATTCCGTAGAAGGATTGTTTCATATGCTACATTCTATACAAAAATTCATCAAGAATATATCCCCATTTACCCCCCTTATTGTTGCTTTTGATTTAGGAACGCACACAACAAAAATTGGGCTTAAAGGAAAGGGCGTAATCTTACGTGAACCCACATGCGCCGCCTATCGTACGCAGCCTGTCCGCGAATATTTATTTTTTGGTACTGATGCAAAGCAAATTATTGGCAAAACACCAGAGTTTTTACATATCATAAAGCCACTAGTAAATGGTATTGTATCTGACTTTGATACTGAGGTTGCACTTATACGATACTATATAGAGAAGTCTGTTCTTCCCTATGTGCATTCATCATTTATCAAGCCCCCCCTTCATGCAATCACCGCTGTTCCATCGACTTCAACAGAGATAGAACAAAAAGCGGTAGAAGAAGCCTTATTAAAGGCGGGTTGTAGCTCAGTTTCTCTGATTAAAAAACCGCTTGCCTCAGCTTCAGGTGCTGGTTTTAATGTATTTTTCCACAAGCCTCATCTCGTCGTCGATATTGGTGCAGGGCTGATTGAGATGAGTATTATCAGCGGTGGGGGGATTGTTCTTTATCGTTCACTTAAACAGGCGGGTGATCATATGGATAAAGTCATTGCAAATTATATACATTTGAAACACGGAGTACTTCTTGGAGAAGCAAGCTGTGAAAAGCTCAAAATTGCTTGTCTTAATTTCACAAATATAGAAAAAACTGAGCTCGTCCGAGGAAAATCACTTGAAAATGGACTTCCCAAGTCAATTAAGATCAAATCAAGTGAATTGAGAGAAGCTCTTACTCCTGTGTTCTCCCTTATCTTAGATACTGTTAAAGAGCTCTTAGAGGTTGCAGCTACTGAAATTGTAAACGATATTTATCAAGAAGGTATATTACTCACTGGAAAAGCCGCTCTTATTCCTGGATTTAGTGCATATATGAGTGAGGCATTAAAAGTGGAGGTTCTTGTTTCTGAACATTCCCCTGAGGCTACAATCTATGGATTGTTGAAAATAGCTGACTCACCAGAGCATATGAAAGCAGCTCAAATTAATATCGCTTGACAATTGTTTGGAAGCAGGGTAGAATAAATCTTGCTTCTTTTGAATTTCGCTCTTTGAAAAGTCGTTGTTTTGGTGCAGAAAACGGGTTAGGAACTCCGGTCGTAGACCGTGAGGTCCAATCAGTTTTTTTTAAGAGTTTGATCCTGGCTCAGGATGAATGCTAGCGGTGTGCCTGAGATATGCAAGTCGAGCGCTTACTTTTTCCGCAAGGAAGAAGTTTGAGCGGCGGACGGCTGAGTAATATATAGGAATCTGCCCCTTAGTGGAACATAGCTCCGGGAAACCGGGGGTAATTTTCCATGGTCTCCACCTTTGGTGGAGTAAAAGCCTTTACCGGTTGCTAAGGGATGAGCCTGTATCCTATCAGGTTGTTGGTAGAGTAATAGCCTACCAAGCCTATGACGGGTAGCTGATCTGGGAGGATGATCAGCCAGAGGGGGACTGAGACACGGCCCCCACTCCTACGGGAGGCAGCAATCAGGAATAGTCGGCAATGGACGAAAGTCTGACCGCGCGACACCGCGTGTAGGATTAAGGTATTATTTATCGTAAACTACTGTTGGAGGGGAAGAAGAT